>ULTO01070006.1_pt1 | contig 9834 bp, 10 predicted proteins | sample 1957601 | NCBI WGS metagenome assembly ULTO01 (sample SAMEA4835734, study PRJEB28245) | human gut metagenome | biome: gut microbiome; material: fecal sample | place: Denmark | collected 2008 | reverse complement strand
AATGATGTTTTATTCGAAAATTTTACCGATCAATGCGAGTTAGACAGCCCGTTACAGATCTGCCTGTGTTGGATTGATTATTCATTTTTTAAGCTCTGATCTCAATAACGCTTTCCGACCTGTTACTACTTAATGTCAGGTGTAACGACAAAAGAGGAACAGATAAGAACTCAAACAAGGACGATTCAGTAGAGCGTAGAACACTGGTATTAACAGCACTTAAACAGGTATTGGTATGAGATATTACCTACCTGTATAAGACCAATCCTCAGGGAGAATACTATTACCTTTACGCTGTCATGGACTTGTACAGCATAAAGATGATCCACTGGGAGGTTCATGACATACAGTCTGCTGAACTAGCAACCAAATTCATTGAAAAAGTTGTTGAAAAGGTAGGCTTTATAAAGGTGGACAACACTCTTATAAGAGCTGACGGACGCAATACAGATATCTTTTGTAAGGTTCTTGAGTTGCACAGTGACAATCGTGCTCCTATGAGAGGTTCAACAATTGTTGCTAAGTGCCTAGATCTTGGTATACCATGCACCTATAACAGACCAAGACACAGCAATGATAATGCTCATATGGAAGCAAGCTTCAGATTGCTTGACACGGTCATGAGGTTGCTATTCCTCAAAGCTTTGACACCTTATCTCAAGCAAGAGCTTGGGTTGTTAAATACTATGATTTGTATAACAACATTCACCGTCACAGTGGCATCTGCTATATCACTCCATCAGAATGCTTTGATGGTAAAGGTGATGTAATAATGAGCAGAATGAACAAGAACATTGAGAAGTTCTTTGATAGTCACCTGAAGCAGAAGGCTTTTTGTTGAAACAACAGGCAAATTCAAAAGATGGTAAATACCTAAGAATGCTGTGGTAATGCCGTTTCACAGTAAACGTTCTAAGATTAAGAACAAGATCAGAGCTTCAAAAATGGACAGCAATGAATTTGCAATGGTTGGTAAGGAAAAGATGTTAAAGGCAGGGTAAAGAAAAAGTTTTCCTTTTCTCCCCCTCTTTTTCTTAAAAAAAATCAATGTGAGGTTATTCACAAATATGAAGATAATGTCACAAACTAACTGTACAATGAACCGAGTTCAAGACGATTAGAATCTAGGTGCTAGGTGCAGAAATTCCTATAAAAACATTCTTGCACTTGAATTTTATTGAGTGAGCTTAGATTGCGCAGTTATTTAGGTTGATTGTTCTTTATCTTTTTATTACCATCAAAAATTGAGTCAGTACAATGTTAATTAGTGTTGTGATTCCGGCATACAACGTTGAAAGTTGTATTAACCGTTCGGTTTTATCTGTGTTAAATCAGTCATTTGATGATTTAGAAGTGATTATTGTCGATGATGGCAGTACTGACAGAACACCATCTATCTGTGATGAATTAGCTAAAAAAGATCATAGGGTAAAGGTATTACATCAGAAGAACTCTGGAGTAAGCGAAGCAAGAAATGTCGGAATCAGCCACAGTTTAGGAAAGTATATTTTCTTTTTAGATGCAGATGATTGGTTAGATTTGAACTATTTTAAGATTGTATCGAAAGAACTAAAAGAAGGATATTACTCACTTGTTTGTAATTCTTATAAAGTAGTATCAAAGTTAAATTCCAACAACGATATGTGTAGTTACTCAGAATCAAAAGTTCTTAATAAAGGGGAAGCATTAAAAGAGTTGTTTCTTTATGGAATGATCTGTTGGGCTCCTTTTGCGAGTTTTTACAGAAAAGATCAATTAAAAGATCTTCAGTTTGATAAGAAAATAAAATTTGGTGAGGATCTTTTATTTAAGTACTCGTTTATTAAAAATTCATCTACACCTATTCTATATACTCATGAATCAGGATATTTCTATGACACTTCGCGTGATAATAGCGCAACAAACTCTTATACAGTTTCTAAAAAAGTTGACGATGTGCTAGTCATTAAGAAGATTATGGCTGAAGAGCCTGATTTTGAAAATTTAGTTTACTGTAAGCTATATGTTCCAAGAATTCTTGACTATGCCTTGTTTTGTGATATTTGCACAAAAGAAAGTGATATTAAGATATGTAATAGATTTAAACAAGAAGTTCTAAAGTCATTTATAAAATTAATGTTGAATTCCCATATTAGTGCGAAAAAGAAGTTTAAAATTGCTCTTCTTGTAATGCCGAAGTTTGTAAGAAAACTGTATTTTAAATACAAGAAACTTGATTTAGTATAAGTGATAGGTTGATTATTACCTATTAGCGTATTAAATTTTCACAGTTAATTGCTAATCTATGTGTGACATTCTTTTTTGGTAATTACTCAGAACCTCCAATAGATTCTGAGTAGTATTAAGGCTTTTTTTACACAGACTTTTACAGTCAGTGTGTTCTTTAGAAAATTTTATTGTGAACAAGCTTACAAAATCTAGCTAAAAGGCATTTTTCTTAAGGTTGTTCAAAAGCGCTCTATAAGCGCATATAAAGCGATTATAGATGGACACTTTTATGGGGGCTTTGTTTTGTCATTTTCTCTTGTCATCGATCTGTAGAGCTCTTAAAAGAGCGTTACAGATAGTTTTGAGATGCTTCATCAAGTTGAAATTGAGTTATCACTAATGCTAAAGAAGGTTGCTTTTATAATAACAGCAGTAGAAATGCGAAGGTGATTCAATGGATTTCAACGAGTTAAAACAAGATGCCGAGAAACTCTGTAAAGAGCTAAAAGATAAAGCTCCAGCAGATTTATCAGTACTAGTGCTCTTGTTGTCGACCATCATCAAAATGATGATAACCATGTTCTCAGGTGTTATGAAGCAGAATAAAGCCTCTCTAGAGCAAAATAAGATGCAAACCGCTACCTTTTCAGACATGGAACTAACTATTTCTGGCTTGCAGGAAACCATAAAAGACCTGCAACGACAACTGAACATGGATTCCAATAACTGCTCAAAGCCACCATCAAGTGATTGCTATAAGAAAGCAAATAAAAACAGAAGTCTATGAGAGAAGACAGGAAGAAAGACAGGTGGACAGAAAGATCATAAAGGAGTGAACATGAAACTCTCACATGAACCTGATGAGGTAAAGGTACATTTACCAGAAAAATGAAAAACCTGTCCATATCTATGCTCATGCTCAGCAAACTGACAAGTATTTGAATGTACCGAAAAGAGATATATGGTAGAAGCAGTAATCAATACTAAGAACATAGAGCATTAGGCAGTCAAAGCCATAGACTGTCCATGTGGAGAGTCAAAGCTCAAGGGAGAATTTCCTGATAACGTAAGAGGCTATATTCAGTATGGGGATAGCTTTACTGCGATATCAGGACTTTTAAGCACTTTCGGAGCTGTAAGTACCGATAGAATTCAAAACATAATTGATGGCATGTTCAATGTAACTCTATCAGAGGGAGCAATCTGCTCAATGATTGAGAAATGTTCACTTAAGGTAAAGATGTAGTGCAAAAAATCAGAGAGTTACTAATTGAGTCTAAAGTTGTTAATTTGTAAAAGGTCTGAAATAACCTTTAAAATCTTTTAAGCCAGTCTCAAAGCAGACTGTCTGTTCATTAAAAAATCAGTGTGATTAGACTCACAAATCTGTACATAATTACATTTTTCTTGCAGTCTTTAAATTTGCCTGTAAAGTCTTATTTAAAGACCATAGAGAGATGGACTTTTTACGGCTTTACTTTCGTCATTTTTCTCTTTGATAGATCGCTTCGATCTTGTATCGATCTATGCCGATCTTTTGAGTGTTGTTTTGAACTTACAAAATAACACTTGATAAGGTGCTAAAGCTGGCTTTGCTATAATACATGTATAGGATTTAAAAGGGCTTGTAGCAGTAGAACATCAGACACTAAAAGACAGATTCAGAGACATCTCAGAGAAACTTGGAAAAGCAGTTTCTTACGATCCTGTATCATCTTCTTTTGTAAGTGTATTGATGACTCTATTTGAAACTTTATCAGATATGTTAGCAAAGCAAAGTGCTCTAACAGTTTTGTAGAGCAAACAATTGAAATCTCAGAGCGAACAGTTAACCAACCTTAACAAGAAAATAGAAGAGAACCAAATCACCATTGAAAGGCTAATGGCTTTAATAGAGACACTCAATATAAAGTTAGGAAACAGAACCTTAACTATAAAGAAACTGAGTGATGAGAATATCAATGGTAAGAAGAGTGAGAAAAAGAAAGGCATAGATTCATCAAGTAAAGAGAAGAAAACAAAAGCCAGTATGAAAAGCACTTCAACCTCAGATGACATCAAGGTCGAGGAAAGACAAAAATGTGTAGATGGAACAGCACTTACCTTAGAAGAAACTAAAAAGAAGCTAGGCACAATCTTTACAGGTAAAGATGGCAAGCGCTACAAGTATGTAAGAATTAACGATTCCTCAGATAATCTAGACTTAGAAATGAGACTTATTAAGACTCATTATTTAAAGCTACTGGTAGTAGCAGTAGATGAAAATGGAAACGTGCTTAGCGATATCAAAGTACCATGAACAGTTAATTCTGAAACAGATTACTTGAAGAAGATCTCAATGAGCATAGGCCTTATGAGCTTAATTTTAGAACAGTGGTTAAACTTAAAAGCTCCATTAAACAGAATCAGCCAATACTTGTCTCGTCATGGCATTAAGTATACAAGACAGCATACAGTTATACCGATACTACAGCTGCAATGCTGATGCCTGCATTTAAATACATGGAAAGATATATAGCTCAAGCAAAGCTGATTGGAGTAGATGAAACCTACTGGAGTTGCAGAGAAAAGCAGAGGTTAAAAGATAATAGCAGCGTAGAAGACACCCCTAAAAGTAAATCTCAACGAAGTAAATCTAAAATGTGTCGCACTTACGTCTTTAGTATCATAACCCAGAAGGTATGTCTGTATTATCATTCCTTGGAGAGAAACTCTGATATACCTAAGCATATCTTATTAGATAATGAGATATCAAAAGATTGCTTTGTTGTGTTTGATGTCTTCTATAGAAATGTGTTCTCTATTAAGGCTGATAAAGACGGTAAAGAGCAAAGATTTTTTCTGTCATGGTATCTGTTGGATACACGCTAGAAGAAACTTCTGTGAACTAATCAATTATGCTACCCATAAGAATGGTACTTCTGTAGCTGATATGGTTAAGAATAGCTGGGAGCAGGATATTAAAGACAGCAAAGAATTGGTTGAAGCTATTACCAGCGGTTTTAATGTTTATAACGAGCAGGGTAGAAAGCGCATCAGCAATTCTAAACTAGATATCGTTAAACTGAGAATAAGCATGTATTACCTTTAATCAATGCTATCTTTGATAAGGCTAAAGTTATCTTTAAAGATATTGAAAGAGTTAGAGCTAACAAGAGTAATAAAGAACAGACTGAAACTAAGAGAAAGTGTTCTGACAGACTGTATAAAGGCTATTGTTTATCTAGTTAAAAATGAAGACAGATTAAAAGCCTTCTTAGACAGTCCTTGTGGTGTAATGCAGAACAACAATGTAGAAGAGAAATTCAGAGAGCTCGATATCTTACGTAAAGATATGATTGCCAGTGATACCTGTAAAGGTGCTGATAATCTTACAGAGTTCTATTCACTCTATAAGACCTGTATTCTACATAACACTGATTTTAGAACTTATATGAAGAAAGTCATTGAAAACATGACCCCTTCATATGAACGATATTGAATTTGAAAAAGACAAAAAAGGAACAATCACTCTCTACAAGGGCCACAAAATTTCATCTGATGTCTTAGAGAGTTTTATGCCATGGAATATGGCTTAATTCGAGATCTGAAAAGTTTATTTCAGACCATTTACGTTAATTTCGATGAGACTGTTGTCAGACTTGAAGACTCTACTCAATGGGTACATAACTACTCTAATGAGAAGTATACCTACCTTACAGTCAACAAAAAAAGGACAGGTAGGTATAGTGACAATGGTGTGATAACCAATTTTACAGGCACAGCGGTTCATGACTGTTGGAGAACATATTGCAGATTTGACAATATCAGCTAAAATGAGGCAAACGAAAGAAAGGCAAAGAACGTTCACTGATTGAGAGACTGATTAAACTCAAGGCATCGGTATGTCTCTTTATTCATAACTTTGCTGTACCTTTTGACAATAATCAGGCAGAAAGAGATGTTCGTAATGTAAAGACTAAATCAAAGGTTATGTTTTCGTTCAATTAAAGGAACTCAGACCTACCTAACGATTACATCCTTCCGCAGCACAGCTAGGAAACAAGGTATTGAAGCTTTTGAAGCTTTAACCTCTGCTTTTAATGGTAATGCTGAGATCGTTTTGGGGGTAGGTTCTGAGTAGTTACAAATTTTAAAGATCAAATCCATAGTGCATAAGCTCTTTTAGATGTTATTCTCTTGTGAGAAAGTAAAGCCTTTAAGTTGCGGTGTATGACATTATATGTACATAATTTGTAGGAATGTTTATGAGTATTTTTAGTAATAAGACAGTGATGGTAACTGGAGCTTCTGGTTTGATCGGTAGTAATTTGGTGGTAAAACTATTACAAGATAATTCGACTCGTGTGATTGCAATTGGGCGTGATCAGAATAAACTTGTTAAAGTTTTTGAACAATATGTAAGTAATAGAAATCTTTGTTTATTAGAGCATGATATAAGTTGTCCTTTGAAAATTTGTGAATCCATAAATTATATTTTTCATGCTGCGGGGCCTATTGCAGGTAACCTTATAAAGAAAAAACCTGTTAGTGTTGTTCTTCCAAATATTTTGGGAACATTGAATATGATTAATTTTATGTCGCAACAACGTGTAAAAAACAGGACAAATGCAAAACTTATCATTTTCTCATCTGCTACAGTCTATGGAACTAAGTCTAGTGAAGACATCTTGGTTGGGGAAGAAGATACTTCAATAGCTGATACGTTAGACGCGATAAATGCTCCATATTCTGAAAGTAAGAGAATGGTTGAGGTTATTGGCAAGTCTTACGCAAAACAAGAAAAATTGGATATAAGCATTGTTCGTTTTAGCTATGTATATGGTTTTTCAAAATCACTCCCAGATACAGCTTTTTATGAGTTTGTAAAAAAAGCCTTAGCTGGTGAAGATATTTTGATAAATAATGCAAGGTTACCCCGTAGAGATAACATTTACATTGATGATGCCATAGAAGGTCTTTTAGTTGTAGCAGCAAAAGGTGGTAAGGGCGAATCTTACAATATTTCAGCTAATTGTGAAGGTGGAAATTTTGCTGCAGTAGATGAAATGGCTAGTGTAATTGCAGATGTAGTTAATAAAAAGCTAGGAACCTCAGTGAAAGTTTTGTATAAGGAAGGAGATTCAACTAATAAGAGAATGCCAGGTGTCATGTTGAAAAATTCTAAACTTCAATCACTTGGTTGGAAAGTAAATATTAATTTGAAAACTGGAATAGAAAAAACTATAAAAATGATTTACGACAACCAAATAGAGCCGATCAGTGTCACATAAATTGATAGCTCATTTGTTGTCAAAACATTTAATCAGATCCTGAAGCGAAGCCTTGCAGGATGTTCTTTAAAAATCAGTGAATTTATATATCTTCTGAAAGGAAATTTGTAAGAGCAGCGATAGGAATAAGCACTGTGTATCTCAACAGCGCCTGTATTGATGTTATGAAAGGAGTTAACTATCTACAGGAGACGTTTCCAGAAACTTAAACAGGCAATCCAAAGCTAAAATAGGATTTCCCTTTAAGGTAGATATAACATCACTGTAAGACTCAAGCTTTGCTCTCTTAGCTGTTTCTTTATTGCGGTGTTTAACTCCAGTGTGTTTAGATAAATCCTGTCTTGCAAAAGATAGGATGTTATAAGCCATAGAGTTAAGACCGATAATTTAAGCTAAATGGTTTTCGTCACAGCAGTGTTGTTGATCTTGAAGTAGTACAGTATCAATGGTGTTATGGTGAGACTCATACATCCATCTGTCATTATGAGAATGAATAAAGCTGTAAACAGTTCTCATCGTTATAATCAAGACTGGAGATATAGAATAGAGTTGAAACTGATGTCTCAGGCTCTATTTCATTCTTCTTATCATCCTTACGATGTTCTATAGTGGTTGAGGTTACTCTTGCAACCATCTTAGTATCAGGTTGAACCTTAATCTCTTCAGGAAGAGTAAGTTTTTCAATAGGGATGATTTCATAGTCTTTGATTTCAATTCTTCCACCAACCTTATCAACAGTTTGATGAGAGAAACACTCAATAACATCTAGTGAGTCAAAATGCTCTTTAATGAAGTTTCTAAATGCCTTATTACCTGCATTCTCTTTGATACATAACATTCAGTCTATACCTCTCTCATTCATGAAAGTTATAAACTCCTCTTTAGTGTTAATAGCATCAGCATAAAAGATTGCATCTTTAGGGTAGGCTGTACGTAAAAGCATCAGCATAAAAGCCTGTACTTCATTGTTCTTTTTCTGAACCATGACATAGTCTTGTACAACTCTAGATGTACAGTTGTAAAGACTTACTCTGTGAGCACTTTTCTTCTTACGGCTATGTTCACCTCGTCTGAATGAAGCTCTTAATTCCTGTCTATCTCCACCAATTAAGACTCTAAAGCCTTCTATGGTGTCAACAAGGGCATCATCGTTTGAATCTTCATGATTAAGGTTTTGTAGTAGCTCTTCTGCTTTAATTCCGCTATCAGCAAAATAGCTATGAAATATCTTAGAGAACTCATCATTAGGTATCATCTTTAAAAAGAACCTGATAGTTTCAGCACTTATCATGAACTCTGGTGATGGCATTCCTGGAATAATAAGCTGTAATAGAGAATTGTAGTTAAACTAGAAGGCAGCATGTTTCTTACATGTAGTGTTGCCACATAGAGTGGACCATAAGACTACTAACAGTACTACTTCAGGAGTATAAACTGCATAGTCAGCATTCCTCTAGTCATACTGAATGTACTTGTGTCTTATATCATTGAGAAAAGTGAGATAAAAGATCTCGTTAGGATGTATTTTACAGAAAGCCTCTGCCCAATTCAGGAGCATTTCTAATCTGTTGCATATACTGTACGAAGAACAAGCTATCTTCAGTATGATCTCGTTTATGAAGATGTTCTTTATAGATTTCAATGGTGTCAGTACTTTTGTTTGCATCTGCACGAAAACGCAGGTACTCTGCTACTAACAGCTACAGTCTGCTAGTTTCTGTGCTTTGTTCCATAGTGACACCTAAAAAAATACCTAAACTTTCAGTATTTGATCTGTTTTTCAGAGAATAATCAAGAAAAATATTGATCCGTGCTCCCTAAGTCACATAAAATACATAAATTCACTGATTTTTAAAGAACAACCTGCAAGTTAACTACAGTATATGATTAACTAACAATTTTTGTGATAACGATCGGCTTCATTTCGTTGCCGTAAAAGACTTTTAGTTCAGAATGAACTTCTCCATAACAGGAAAGAAGTTACTATTACTAAGAAGGCTAATAAAGAACTTGAGAAAGTTCAAAAAGCCTTAACAAAACTTGAAACCAAGCCATGTAAATGCATGGATGATGCTCAAAAGAGCATGGATGATATTACAGCAAAGCTTAAGCCTGTATCTATATCAGACATTACCTATGAAGAGGTAAAATGACATAAAGGTAGAGGCAAACCTAAGAAAGATGAAAACCCTGTCACTATTGCTGTTAAAGTTCATGCTGTAGCTTCAATTAACAGTGAAGCCGTTAAAGCTGCTGTTGAAAACTCAACCTATTACGTCATCTGCACTAATGATACAGAGCGTAAATGGACGATGAAAGAATTACTTTCTATCTATAAGAAGCAATCTGTAGT
>ULTO01022641.1_pt1 | contig 9856 bp, 9 predicted proteins | sample 1957601 | NCBI WGS metagenome assembly ULTO01 (sample SAMEA4835734, study PRJEB28245) | human gut metagenome | biome: gut microbiome; material: fecal sample | place: Denmark | collected 2008 | reverse complement strand
AATTCGTATTTGGTATCTACCAGAATCAATCCGCGTTCAGCTGCAATCTCGGTGCCGCGTTTGAAGAGGGCCATGGTATATTGCTCCAATACGGCATATTCTTCGGGTGTAGCCAGACCTTGTGCCAGGATTTCTTCTTTGGAGATGTCGGCATCGTGTTCGCCAATCTCGGCCTTTGTGGTCGGGGTGATGATGGGTTCGGGGAATTTCTGGTTTTCCTTCATCCCTTCGGGCAGTTTCACGCCGCAGATTTCACGTACGCCGCTCTTGTAGGCACGCCATGCGCTGCCGCAGAGATAACCGCGTACAATCATTTCTACGGGGAATCCCTCGCACATCACACCTACCGTCACCATCGGGTCGGGCGTAGCCATTTTCCAGTTGGGACAGATGTCGGTTGTGGCATCCAGGAATTTTGCTGCAATCTGGTTCAGCATTTGTCCTTTGAAGGGAATACCTTTCGGCAATACTACGTCGAAGGCTGAGATGCGGTCGGTAGCTACCATGACCAACTTTTCACCATTGATGTTGTACACATCACGAACTTTTCCGTGGTACACGCTTTTCTGTCCGGGAAAGTTAAATTCAGTTGCTGTTAATGCTTTCATCTTTGTAATATTTACGATTTGAGAATTTACTGTTTCTGTTCAATCTTGCTATCAGCTTGTTCGGCTTTGCGTCGTTCACGCTCCGCTTTCGCTTCCTTGTCGAACTTCTCGTAGGCCTCCACAATCTGAGTTACCAACTTGTGGCGTACGATGTCTTTCTTGTTCAGCTCCACAAAACTGATGCCTTTTACGCCTTTCAGAATCTTCAGTGCCTGCACCAGACCGGAAGTCTGGGAAGAAGGCAAGTCAATCTGCGTCATGTCCCCCGTGACAATCATCTTGGTGTTCATGCCCATGCGGGTGAGGAACATCTTGATTTGCTGGGTGGTCGTGTTCTGCGCTTCATCCAGAATGACAACGGCATCGTTCAGTGTACGTCCGCGCATAAAGGCGAGAGGGGCAATCTGGATGATGTTCAGCTCCATATACTCTTTCAGCTTGGCGGCAGGTATCATGTCCTGCAGGGCGTCATAGAGTGGTTGCAGATACGGGTCTATCTTGTCCTTCATGTCGCCGGGCAGGAAACCGAGCTTTTCTCCGGCTTCTACGGCGGGGCGGCTGAGAATGATTTTCTTTATCTCCTTATTCTTTAGTGCCCGCACGGCAAGCGCGATGGCAGTATAGGTTTTTCCTGAACCGGCAGGACCGATGGCAAACAGCATGTCATTCTTGGCAAATGCCTCTACCAGCTTCAGCTGGTTCTCGCTGCGCGGGATAATCGGCTTTCCGGTTACGCTGAATACAATGACATTGCCCGACTTTTCCGCTTGCGGGGCATTGCCTTTGATGATGTCTATAATGACCTCTTCTTTCAAAGAATTGTATTCGGCACAGTATTTCTCCAGTTTGGTGATGTTTTCCTCAAATGCACACATTTCCTCCTCATCACCCAATACTTTGATGACATTGCCGCGGGCAACAATGCGGAGCTTGGGATACAAGGCTTTTATCAGCTGCATGTTGGCGTTGTTTACGCCATAAAATATTACCGGGTCAATATCTTCAAGAACAATCAGTTTTTCTATCATTGATATGTTTTAAGTTCAATTCGTTCTTTTAGTGAAACGTTCTGCAAATGTAGTGAAACGTTTGGATACTTAAACAGTTCCATTGGGTATTTTTTTTGCAGTGGCTTCGGGTAGATTGTCGGTAATTGTTGCACGACGATGCCGTTTCCTTTTTTTGAGCATCCGATACGTTGTCGGTTCAGCGTCTGTTCCTTCATGTTGAAGATGATATTGGGGTCGAAGTGCTGCCCGTTGACGCGTGTCTCGAAGTGCAGATGCTCAGTAGAGGCGCGTCCGGTGTGTCCGGTCAGTGCGATGGGCTGTCCGGCTTTGACTGTGTCGCCACAATGTACAAGGTTTTTGAAGTTGTGGCTGTATATCGTTTCCAGTCCGAAGTCATGGCGTACGACGACGACATTGCCGTAGGCGCTATAAGGCTTGGACATCCGTACTACGCCGTTGAAGGCACTCCGTATGGTGTCTTTGGCGCAGGTCTTGATGTCTATGCCGCTGTGGCGTCCCCGCCCCCGTCCGTAAGGGGAGATGACTTTTCCTCCAGGCAGGGGAAAGGAGTATTCCGTGTCCGGAATGTCCTCCAAAGGTAGCTCTATCAGTTCTCTTTGCGAAAACAGTCCCGGAGTGGCAACGCGAATATGGTTGGTTTCCATGGCGGAAAAGACCGTTTTCTTCCCTTGTGCCGTGGCACCAAGGGCTATGAGCAGGAGAGGGACAAGAATACGGATTTTCATTTATTCAAAATATTGTATACTCCCACCGGTAGAGGAAGCATATTTCTCCAACAGTTCCAATATCATTTCGGCTGCTTCTTTCAGACCTTCCTGCCCGTTGTAGCCGTTGACAATGGCAAGGATATGGCGGGTTTCAAGTTTCATCTTGGTGCGTTCGTGGTCGCTGGTCGGGGTACCGATACCGCCTATACGGTCGCGGTAGACGGGCAGCCCTTCTATGTTCAGCATGCCGCGGCCTATACCCTCGAACGATTCCTCGGCACGTCCTATGCCCAGCTCAAGGTCGCTTCCTTGTATCTCGTCGGCATCAAATCCGCCGATAGAGTGGCCCGTACGTAGGGAGACAAGGTTGATAAGGTCTACCAACGTATCTATCTGATAGAGTTCCAATCCGCGCAGCAGTCGCCGTCTCAGTGCTTCGGCCGAGGGACGGTAGCGGCTGGGATCCTTGCCGCAACGTTTGTAGGCTTCGCGGGTGGCGGCAATGACGGGTTGGTACTTGATGCTGTCCGTGGTTTCACGGGCTCTTAGCTCTTGGGTGAAAGTTGCGATTTCCTGCCACAACCCTTCGCAATATGGGGTATTTGTCACTTCGGCAAATACGGCTGCACCGCGGAATTCGGGGCAATTCTGCTTGATTTCTTTAGAAAGTGCGATATGATACATTAATGCAATCCGTTTGAATGGGTTAACATGATTCCCGACAATATCCTTCCGGATTTGATACCCATCCGGCGTGCCGAGAAGAACTCTTCATATTGGGTAAAAGTACATATATTGGCTGTCTCCACTTGTGCGGAAGGTACTCCGAAGTCCAGCAGTTGCAGTCGGTTGGCAGCCCATAGGTCGATATGGTATTTGTGGGTGGCGGGTTTCCATTCGGAGATGTAATCCATCTGGAAACCGTTCTTGCGGAATGCTTCATAGACTTCGTCGCCTACCTCGAAGGCGGAAAGGGAGATGCCGGGGCCGATGCAGGCTATCACTTCTTTGCCCTCTGTACCATAGCGGGCACGCATCTTGTCGAGTGTGTGGCCGAGGATGTAATTCACAGTGCCGCGCCATCCGGCATGAACAGCGGCTATCACGGCATTCTTCCGGTCGTAGAGCAGGATGGGAATGCAGTCTGCCGTAGAGATACAGATGCAGTAGCCCGGTTCACGGGTTATCAGTGCATCAATGCCCTGCAACATGGAGTGGCGTTCTTCTGCTGTTGCTTGCAGGTAAGTTCCGTCAATGACAAGTGCCTTTGTCCCGTGGGTCTGAAACGGGATGACCAGTTCTTGGGGGCGTTGGGGCAGGGAAGAACATACTATTTCCTGGTTGCGGCGTACAGCTTCGGCTTCGTCTCCCGTGTAAGGTGTACAGTTGAGGAAGGCATAGTTACCTTGGCTGCATCCACCGTGGCGGGTGGTTACAAAACAAGAAATGCCGGGATATGAGGCAAGCAGCTCATATCCCAACATTTTCCTATCTTCTGTAAGAGGAATCATTTTTTATCTTCCTCCCAATCTTCTTCGTATTCAAAGTCCTCGAGGTCCTCTATGTCCTCGTCGTCGTTGACGTATTCATAGCTGAGGTCCTCGTCCTCACCCTCTTCTTTCAATTCTTCCTGCAGGTGGCTGAGGTCTTTGGCGCGGTGGGCAATGCTGTCCACTTTGCCTTCTATCTTATTGCTTTCCTTGTTCAGCTCTTCCCAAAGGATGTCTTTCAGCGTGGAGATGCCCATGCCTGCCACGGCAGAGATAAAGATATGAGGAATACCTTCGGGCAGTGTCGGCTCTATCTCGTCCATCAGCTCCTGGTCCAGCATGTCACATTTGGTGATGGCAAGCACGCGTTGTTTGTCCAGCATTTCGGGGTTGAAGGTGCGGAGCTCGTTCAGGAGTATGTCGTACTCCTTGCGGATGTCGTCGCTGTCGGCAGGCACCATGAACAGCAACAGGGAGTTGCGCTCGATGTGTCGCAGGAAGCGCAATCCCAATCCTTTGCCCGCACTGGCTCCTTCGATGATTCCGGGAATGTCCGCCATCACAAACGATTTGCTGTCGCGATAGGACACGATGCCCAGATTGGGTTCCAGCGTTGTAAACGGATAATTGGCGATTTTGGGCTTCGCCGCAGAAACGGATGCCAGTAAAGTAGATTTTCCTGCATTGGGGAAACCTACCAGACCGACGTCTGCCAGCAGCTTCAGTTCCATGATTACCGTCAACTCCTGCATCGGTTCGCCCGGTTGTGCAAAGCGGGGAGCCTGGCGTGTGGCGGTTTTGAAGTGCCAGTTGCCCAGACCTCCGCGTCCGCCTTTCAGCAGGATGACTTCTTGTTCGTGCTCGGTGACGTCGCAGATATATTCACCCGTTTCGGCGTTGTACACCACCGTGCCGCAGGGCACTTCAATCACCTTGTCCGCTCCGTCTTTCCCGAAACTGCGGTTCTTGGAACCGGATTCTCCGTGACCTGCCAGGATGTGGCGATCGTACTTCAGATGGAGTAGCGTCCAGTAGTTGCGGTTACCCCGCAGGATGACATGGCCTCCTCGTCCTCCGTCACCTCCGTCGGGGCCTCCGTTGGGTATGTATTTCTCACGCCGCATATGCGTAGAACCTCGTCCGCCCTTTCCGGAGCGGCAATATATTTTTACGTAGTCAACAAAATTCGATTCAGCCATATTCTGTTTTATTGTTATTTCACTGCGTCAATAGCCTTGCAAACATCGGCAAAGATTTCTTCCAATACGCCGAAGCCCTGGATGTGTTGGTATTTGCCGTCCTGCTTGTACCAGTCAATCAGCGGAGCTGTCTGTGAGTGGTAAACCACCAGACGCTTCTTGATTGTCTCTTCATTGTCGTCTGCACGTCCTGATTCTTGTCCGCGCTTGATAAGGCGTTTCATCAGTTCTTCTTCGGGCACGTCGAGGTCGAGCATTACGCTGACTTCCTGTCCGCGTTCGGCGAGCATCTTCTTTAATGCTTCAGCCTGGGCGATTGTTCTGGGGAAGCCGTCGAAAATCACGCCTTTGCTATCCTTGAAGCTGTCGAATACGCTTGCCAGAATATCAATCATCAACTCATCGGGAATCAACTGGCCCTGGTCGATATAACCTTTAGCAGTCTTGCCCAGTTCTGTACCGTTTTTCATTTCAGCACGGAGCACGTCTCCGGTAGAGATGTGGTTGATGCCATACTTTTCTACAATCTTTTCACTTTGTGTTCCCTTACCTGAACCGGGAGCACCAAAAATTACAATGTTCAACATTTGCTTAGTTATTATTTAATGATTTACTATATTATGTCTGTATCAGTCTACTACAGTATAAATGTCGGGATAGTTGCGCCCGAAGCCGTCATAATCCAACCCGTAGCCCACGATGAAATCGTTCGGAATATTCATGGCCACATATTCTATGTTCAAATCAACTTTCAGCTTATCGGGTTTCACCAGTAGAGAGGCAATATGAATCTCCCTGGGACCGCGAGTGCCGAGGGTGTCCAGTAAGCGTTGCATGGTGAGTCCCGTATCTACGATATCCTCTACAATGACCACTGTACGGTCTGTGAGGTCTTCATTGATGCCTATTACTTCCTTGATTACCCCGGTAGAGGATACTCCTTGATAAGATGCCAATTTGACAAACGAAATTTCGCAGGGAATCGTGATTCGTTTCAGCAAATCGGAGGTAAACATGAACGAACCGTTCAGTACGCTGAGGAATAGAGGATTCTTTCCTGCCAGGTCGCGGTTGATTTCGTTCGCTACACGGGTTACTTCTTTCAGTATGTCCTGCTCCTTGATGGAGACTGTGAACATCTTGTCTTTTATTTGTATGGTATCCATAGATGGGATGTTTTTAGAAAGTTGGGGCAAAAATACGATATTTGTTTGAAAGTGAAAAGTTTTGTTCTAGTATATTCTCAAAGGGCTATGAATTAGTTGGATCCGTTACTAAAAACCAGTTTATGAATGCATGGTTTTCATCAACGGAATCGGATGCAATTTCAACCTTGGAAAATTCAAATCCGAGAAACTGACAGAACTTTTTTGTAGTACGCGTCAGGAATAGACAGATAAAACTTTCCACTGGAGTAGAGAACAGTCTAGAATAGTGAAATGTAAAAAATAAGTGGTGTGTGTCGGTTGTCGGCTGACAGAACCAGACAGCTATGTCAATAACTTTAGGAAACTCTTATTTCTCAGTTTCTGGAGATATTGTAACTCCGGAGTAAGACGATATTCAGCTCGAATATTTGTAATGCCATAGTTCCCGACGCTGGACTTTCTTGTAATTTTATTAAGCCAAGACGGTGCTCCCACCGATTATGGTTATAGAATTTCGATTTCTTCAGCTTCTTATGATTTTTCTTCCGGTACAAGCTCCCATTGCATGTAAACTTGTCTATAGGTCTTCTGTAGATGTCGGATCCGAAAATTATGTATCTGCAATATCCTTCGAAGGAACAGTGTTTATGGTGAAAATATTACAGATTTTCATTGATTGATAAGATGCTATGCCAGATAATGGTAGCGGAAGACCTCTTGAAGATAGCATCTGTCGTTACTTCTTTCTTGACTAGGTTTTGTCAGAATCTTGTGTCGATACTGCTATTTCTGATTGGTTATGTATGGTTGATGCACTAATGACAGAAAAAAACAATGCTTAGGAGTAAGAAAACAAAGAGAAATATGTTGAAAAATGTACTCCAAAAGTTTTTTATCTAACCTTTGGAGTACATTTTATTTGAGACAGCTTTCTTTCGACTTTTTATTTTTTATGTTGGAGAATTCGGGATTAGCCGATTCTTCTTTCTGCTTTTCTGTTCCTACTCTAGAAGTGTAACTTTCCTAATCTTCGTTATGCTCGTAATATCTCCGAGTATACCCTATAGATTCCATCTTCTCTTTAATTGATAGTTTAATTATTTGCATTCTTGAATTCAATGTAGGGCAATACTGGAAATCGGTTATCATGATACTAATTTATTCTGTCTTTTTATCAGTAACCAATTACAGATTCGCTTTTTTATATATAATAATTGTGTTTTTGGTGTAAGTCTTGTCATTTCCATTATGATGGCAACGGTCGTCTTAAATTTCGAACATTCTGCTCCGTGCCAGCATGCAGGCTCCAACTACACCAGCCTTGTCTTTTAACTTGGAAACAGTCACCGTGGCGTCTTTGTTGACCAGATTCAATGAGTATTTCCTTATTGCCGTTTTGATTGGCTGTACTATATAGTCTCCCGTCGATGATAATGTGCCTCCGATTATTACCAGTTCCGGATTGAATATGCTGATCAGTCCTGCTATTTGCCTTCCCAACTTTTGGCCTATTTCTTCCACTATCTCAATACATAGCAAATCCTCTTTATTGACTGCAGTGATGATTTCGTCCAATGTGGGTGGATTTTCTATAGTTCGTTTTGACAGTATGGAACTTTCTCCTTTACCGATTCTTTCCAATAGGATGCGGTGCAGTGCCGAACCTGAGGCTTCCGTTTCCAGGCATCCTTTTTTGCCGCAATGGCACAGTATTTCATTGTCGAATACATTGACGTGCCCGAATTCTCCGGAAAATCCGGATTTTCCCGTGTATACCTTCCCGTCTATGATGATGCCAATTCCAAGTCCCCAGCTTATATTGACAAAGATGATGTCTTTTTCCCCTTTGACGCATCCTTGCATATGTTCTCCATAGGTCATGGCCCTTGTGTCGTTGTCTATACAGACTGGGTACCCTATTTTTTCATTCAGCACATCTGCCAAAGGACGCTCTGAAAAGTTGAACATACTGAAACTGTATCCTGATTTCGGATTTACTCTTCCAGAGATGTTGATGCAGATGTTCATTATCTTCTTGTCATTGATTTCTGTTTCCTTTATGAAGCCTCGAATGAGTGCACATAGTTCTTCCAAAGCCTCTTGTGTATTTTCGAACTTGTACGGTATGTTCATCCTGATTTCCACCATATCTCCCTTGAAATTGATTAGTCCTATGTTTATGGCAAATTTTTTAATGTCCACCCCAATGAAGTATCCTGATTCTGGGTTGAGCCCGTATAGGCTTGGGTGACGGCCGCTACTAGTCTCCAGTTTTCCATAGTCATTTATATAGTTGTCCTCACACATTTCATTGATAAATTTGGTAATTGTGGGCACACTTAGGTCAAGTTCCTTGGCCAAATCAGTAATAGTGGAGCTTCCATTATATATATAATGTGTGATGATCCTTTTTTTTAAGAGTGCATTCTTGCTCCCGGTTTCCATTTCTTTTAATAAATCCTGCTTCATTAGTGTATATTTTTAAATTATTCGCCTTATTTTTATTTTATATATTGGTATACTAAAGTATATGGGTTAATATTATTGTATTCTGTCTATTGTTTTGCAATTTATTTAGTAATAACCGGTTAATATATGTTAAATATATGGTATATATTAATTAAATGCTTTATTAAGTATTGCAAAGATAATAAATATATCTATATTTGTGACGTGATAAATGAATAATAATGGTTAATGTCCATAACGATGAAAAACATAATTGGATTTTTTTCTAAAATATGCATTCAATAGGGCTTTTAATATATAATGGTTGATCTTAATTTTATTAATGATGAAAACACGCAGGGATTTTTTAAAAAAGACCGCTTTGTTTGGTGCATCTGCATTCATGCCCCCTTCATTGTTGGGGCAAGAGAGTGATGGGAATTGTTCTTTTTCTCGGGAGACTACCTCTTCCATGCTGGTTCCCATGGGTGATGCACTTAAAATTACCGGTACATTTTTAGATGAGATATCTCATGATATTCCCCATCAGAATTGGGGAGAAATAGAATGGGATCGGGATTTCCGGTATATGCGGGATGTTGGGATTGATACGGTTATTATGATTCGTTCCGGTTATCGTAAATTCATTACTTACCCTTCGAAGCACTTGTTAAGCAAGGGTTGTTATATGCCTTCTGTTGATTTGTTGGATATGTTTCTTCGACTGGCAGAAAAATATCACATGAAGTTTTATTTTGGTTTATATGACTCTGGTAAGTATTGGGATACCGGTGATTTGTCGTGGGAGATTGAGGATAATAAGTATGTGATTGATGAAGTGTGGGATAAATACGGTGAAAAATATAAGAGTTTTGGTGGCTGGTATATTAGTGGTGAAATAAGCCGTAAGACGAAAGGCGCTATTGATGCCTTTCGTACAATGGGTAAACAATGCAAAGATGTATCCGGAGGTTTACCGACTTTTATTTCTCCATGGATTGATGGGAAAAAGGCTGTTATGGGAACAGGTAAGCTAACAAAAGAAGATGCTGTCTCTGTTCAGGAACATGAAAGGGAATGGAATGAAATTTTCGATGGCGTTCATGATGTGGTTGACGCTTGTGCCTTCCAAGATGGACATATTGATTATGATGAACTGGATGCTTTTTTTGCTGTAAATAAGAAATTGGCTGATAAATATGGTATGCAGTGCTGGACAAATGCC
>ULTO01061798.1_pt1 | contig 9861 bp, 8 predicted proteins | sample 1957601 | NCBI WGS metagenome assembly ULTO01 (sample SAMEA4835734, study PRJEB28245) | human gut metagenome | biome: gut microbiome; material: fecal sample | place: Denmark | collected 2008 | reverse complement strand
CTTCCGATTCTTTTTCTGCTTCTTCTGAAACAGGCTGTGTTTCCGGTTTTTCACTTGTTTCCGTCTCCGCAGGCTTCCCGCATCCGGTCAACGCCAGCACCAGTGTTCCGATAAGTATCATAGAAATTACATTTTTTTTCATATTACCTTCTCCTTTTTCTTTTGGTTTAACGTTTGCGCAATCGTTAAACTAAATATAGCATAGTTTATTTCCTTCGTCAACTGCATATTATTTTTTCCTAAAATCTTACAAAAATTATTATCTGCGCCAATAACATATCTATTCAACAGGAATCACATTCCGATCCGTTATCTCATCATAATTGCTTAAAATCAACTGAAACAAAATCTTCTCAGAAGGATCGTCCGGATTTAACTGACAACATTGCAAAATTGCCCTTTCAATTCCTTCTTCATGTACATAACGCTGCAATTTATGCGCCTCTTCATCAGCGGGATCATGATAGAAAAACCCATAAGCAATACTGCGTGAAATAAAATAGGGTACGATCCGATGCCTAAGGCATAGAAGCGCCGGTCCCACAAGCCGGTCATTCCGTTTCAATTTACGGATCGGTTCTCTTCCTATCCTGCTGAGGCGATCCTCAAAGAAAGGACTGGCAAACTTTTCAAACTCGGTCTTTACCGCATTGTCATCCGGAAGCGGAAGGCCATATTCCGCCAAAAGAGCCTGTCTTCCTTCTCTCCAGGCATAATAGGCGCACTTTCTGATATAGGAATCACGCACGGCCTCATTGATCGTTTCATATCCGTAAAAACTTCCAATAAAAGCAAATGTCACATGCCTTAAATTCTCGGACCAGATCTTTTCGATCAGACCAAGTTCCATATTTTCTTTCAAGACAAAGAAGGACGGATAATGATAGCCTTTGGGAAACAAAAACTTTTTATCTACCATAAGAATATTCTTGTCATCTCCCGTCAGAAAATAAGGATCCTCTCCAAAATTATCCGGATAGACCACCTTTCGGTTTACTTTGGCCGTTACCAGCGCAATATATTTATGAAAATAGTCCAGTTCATCTTTTTCCAAAGAAGCAGTAATTTTCTGGTAAAAATATTGCTCCAGACCCACAAAATTCCCGCCCAGCAAAATTGCCGCAGGCATCTCCTTCTTTAACCCTTTTTGCATCCTTACCATTTCCGTCAAATCCTTTGCCGCCTGATCGAAAGCAGAGGGAAAGAGAGCGGTCCCAATCATCTCGGAATCGGAAAGATATTCCATATATTTCCGATGCTCTCTAACGGTATCCACAACTTCAAATCCCTCTACGCGGGTCCTTTTACACTCTCCTGTCAGCAGATTTTTCTGTTCCACCGTATAGTAGCCCTGTTTTGACAAGCCCTGTACCAAATTGCTGTCAATGTCGGCAAACACAAGCCGGAAACCTCCTTCCGAATAGAACATTTCGCCTAACATCCCCCGTCCGCTCCGCCCGGCGCCAATAATTGTGATCATGGGTCTATCATTCATTTTTACCACCTTCCAGATAGGATACGGCAATCAGATCCATAGCCCCTTCAAAATGAATCTCTCCAAAAGCTGCCGGCACCAATAGGGTTTCTCCCAGTCCAATAGCAGTATTTTCTATCTTTCCACTTCCCTCAACACAGGTCAGGAAAAGAAATCCCGGATATGAAAAGCTGCCTTTTTCCTTCACTATAAAACGCTTTGCCACATACTCCCCGGCTTTTTCATAATAGTGATAGATAAGCAGACCGTTCTCCTCTACCGGCTCTACAGCTTTTGCCCCAATCGGCACCTCCGGAATATTGGCGCAGTCGTATACCTGCTCAAGATGCAGGGGACGTTGGGGATCGTTTCTGTCGTTGTCATAAAAACGGTATGTAATATCGCCGTTTGTTCCAAAAGTCGCGCTTACGGTCCCTTTGCCATAACCGCCATGGATCACTCCCGCCGGCGTATGTACAAACTCCCCATCCTTTACCTTAATTTTCGAAAACAAATTTTCCCAGTCTTTATCTTCCACAAGACGTTTAAATTCCTCCCGGTCCCGGGCCTTGTTACCAAACAACCATTCCGAAACACTATCAGACGCCTTTAATGCGACCGCTCCGGAAACTTTTCCCCTCTCATTTTCATGCTTTTTCGCATAATCGTCATCCGGATGCAGTTGATATGACTGAAACCCGCTGTTTGCCGTTGTGGTCATCCGGACCGGAAAGGTTTCTTCACTGCATTGAAATAGCTGTGGATTTTTTCTGTAAAAGACAGACAAAGGCTCCTGGGTTTCCCGGACAATATTGTCCAGCTGTCCCGGTATGGCGATCACATGATAGATCGTTCCGATATTTTCCATATTGGTATCAATATGAAAATGATCAATCAGTTCCCTGCCTCCCCAGATAAATGATTTATATATGGGCTTAATGTGATATAGCTGCTTCATGTTTTTCCTCCTAACCAGAATATAAATAGTCAAATTATTGGTTTAACGTTTGCGCAATCGTTAAACTAATTTTAAATACTGTTCTGATTTTTGTCAATAGGATATATAAATATCTGTTTTTTTTGTATTCTTTAATTGTATAAAATTGAGAAATAACCTGAAAAATAGAATTAAAAAAACGGAGATACCCTTTACGATATCTCCGCTTGATTCCTAGATGATTTCCACATCTACTTTCTTATTTTCTCCCAATGAAGCCGCTTTTACAACGGAACGGATCGCTTTTGCAATGCGTCCCTGTTTACCGATTACTTTTCCCATATCAGATGGAGCAACATGAAGTTCGATCGTAATATGCTTTCCTTCTTCTTTTTCCGTTACGACCACTTCATCAGGATTATCAACAAGAGCTTTTGCGATTACTTCAACTAATTCTTTCATAATCCACCTCCAAAGTGTTATGACAGGTTTTCTGATCCGGCATAAATGAAATCCATTTATTATTTTTCAATTCCGGCGTTTTTGAAAATTCTGCCAACAACATCTGTAGGCTGCGCACCTGCTGCTAACCATTTTTTTGCCAGCTCTTCGTTAACCTTGCAGGTATAGGGCTCCGTGTTAGGGTCATAAGTACCGATTTCTTCGATACATCTTCCGTCTCTGGGAGATCTGGAGTCTGCAACTACGATTCTATAAATTGCGTTTTTCTTCTGACCCATTCTTCTTAATCTGATTTTTACTGCCATCTTTTTCACCTCCGAAAATTTTAACTAATGTTTATCATGAACAGATTTCCTAAAAGGGAAATCTCATTCCACCTTTTTTACCGAACAGCCCCATTCCTTTTTTGCCGCCCATCATGCCCGGCATCTGTTTCATCATTTTCTGGGTCTGTTCAAACTGCTTGATAAAGCGGTTGACAATGGAAATATCCACGCCTGCTCCTTTTGCAATGCGATGTTTCCTGCTGGGATTTAAAAGCTTTGGATTGCTTCTCTCCGCCGGCGTCATGGACAAAACAATGGCCTCTGTTCTTGCCAGCTCTTTTTCATCGATGGCCGATTCAAGCTGTGCGGTATTCATTCCCATCATGGAAAGAATGGACCCCATTCCCCCCATATTGCGCATCTGCTTCATGCTCTCTAAATAGTCGTTAAAGTCCATTTTGCCCTTTTTTACCCGGGCAGCCATTTCCTTTTCTTTATCTTCATCAATATCAATGCTTTCCTGGGCTTTCTCTATGAGACTTAACACATCTCCCATGCCCAGAATACGGTTAGCCATACGGTCCGGATAAAACTGCTCTAAATCCGAAAGCTTCTCGCCCATACCTGCATAGAGAATGGGTTTTCCGGTTACCGCCTTTACGGACAAAGCCGCGCCGCCTCTGGAATCGCCGTCTACCTTGGTAAGGATAACGCCGTCTAATCCTACCTTTTCATCAAATTCCCTGGCTACATTTACGGCGTCCTGGCCTGTCATCACGTCCACTACAAGAATGGTCTGATGAACCTCTACCTTTTCCTTAATTTCCTGTAGCTCCGCCATCATATCCTCATCAATATGAAGCCGTCCTGCCGTATCTAAGATAACTACGTTGTGTCCGTTCTTTACAGCGTGCTCCAAAGCGGCTTTGGCAATATCCACAGGCTTATGGTTCTCTCCCATGGAAAAAACATCCACGCCCTGCTTTTCTCCGTTTACCTCTAACTGTTTAATAGCCGCAGGCCTGTATACATCGCAGGCAACAAGCAGGGATTTCTTGCCCTTTTGCTTAAGCTTTCCCGCAAGCTTTGCGGTTGTGGTAGTCTTACCTGCACCCTGTAAGCCGCACATCATAATGACGGTAATGGACTTCCCCGGCTGGAACTGAATCTCGGCCCCTTCGGAACCCATCAAAGAGATCAATTCCTCATTTACGATCTTAATGACCATCTGACCGGGATTTAAGCCGTTTAATACATCTGCGCCTACCGCCCGTTCCTCTACGGTCTTAATGAACTGCTTTACCACCTTAAAGTTAACGTCCGCTTCCAAAAGCGCCATCTTAACTTCCTTACAGGCGGTTTTGACATCTTCTTCCGTTAAGCGGCCCTTGCTTCTTAAGTTTTTAAATACATTCTGCAGTTTTTCCGTTAAGCTTTCAAATGCCATGTATTATAACTCCTCCAAAATCTCTGCCGCCAGATGATGAATCCGTTCTCTGTTTTCCTGTAAGCAGTCCGCCGTCATGGTATCCGCCGTTTCCTGAATGTCCTTTAACTTATCCCTGATCAGGGTAAACTTTGCAATGAGATGAAGTTTATCTTCATACTCTTCCATTGCCTTGTCACAGCGCTTTAACAAATCATGAACGCCCTGACGGGAAATCCCGTAGTTGTCGGCGACCTCGCTTAAAGACATATCGTTAAAAACCGCATCCTGATATACTTTTTGCTGATGGCTTGTCAGCAGTTCTCCATAGAAGTCAAACAACAGACTTTGCGCTACTATTTTTTCCATACTGTCCACCTATCCTGCTCACACCTATTGCATCATACAGGAAAAAAAGGATGGTGTCAAGTATTTTTTCTTGACACCATCCTTTCATCTACCGTTATTCTGTATTTATTGTACAGACATTATGAAAATACTACATAACCAAATTCACATAACCAAATTGTATTATATTCCCCGGTCCATAGAATCACACAATTTCCGCATCATAGGATTTATATCCCTCCCCATAGATCTCATTAGCGCTTGTCACGATCAAAAACGCGTTCTTATCCACTTCTTTTACGATGGCTTCCAGCTTGGGGGCCTGGATCTTCCTTGTGGCGCAGAGAATGATATCCTTTTCCCGTTCTTTAAACGCTCCTTTCCCCTTCAGATAGGTAACGCCTACCTCCAGATCCTCCATAAGCTTTTCCGCCACTTCCTTTGAGCAGTCCGTAACAATAAAAAACAGGCTGGCTTCATCCCTGCCGTAAAGCACCAGATCCATGATAAAGGAGGTTACCAGAACCGTAATTCCCGCATAAATCCCGGACTCCAGTTTCCCGAATACCAGAATTGCCAGCACCACGATCAGGCTGTCGATCATAAGGTAAAGCCTTCCCGTACGCAGATGGGGATATTTGCGGCGCATCAGCTTTACAATGATGTCAATGCCCCCCGTGGTGGCATGAAGCTTCATAATGGAACCGATGGAAACGGCGGTCAGAAAGGCTCCTGCCAGGGCTGCTGCCAGGGGATCCCTTGTGAGGGCGGGCATTCCTTCCAAAAGATTGGTGGCTGTGGATACCACCCCGATGGAATACACTGTAGAGATCATGAATTTCCCGCCGAACTTCCACCATCCCACGATGAGAATGGGAATATTCAAAGCAAATACCCATGTTCCCGTTTTAATCCCCGTAAGGGCGTTTAACAAAATGGATATTCCCGTTATCCCGCCCGGCGCAAGATCGTTAGGCTCTAAAAAAAAGGCGATGCTGCATGCAAAAAGAACAGAAAAAACCGTTATGGAAAAATACTTTTTCACGAAAAAGCCTCCTGAGAATTTTTTTCTAGTATTTCCCATAACGGTTTTACTATTCTTTGCAATTATTTTTTTATCAACAGGGAGCTTCCCGTCATTTCCGCAGGTTTTTCCATTCCCATCAACTCGATCAGAGTCGGCACGATATCCGCCAAGCATCCGCCTTCCCTCAATCCGTAGGCAGGATCTGCATTTACCAGAATAAAAGGAACCTGGTTTGTGGTATGTGCCGTAAAGGGCGCGCCTGTTTCATAATCCACAAGCTGTTCCGCATTGCCGTGGTCGGCACAGATAAACATCTGTCCGTCTACACTCTTTAATGCATCTACCGCTTTGCCCACACATTCATCGACAGCCTCTACCGCCTTGATCGCTGCTGCCTCAACTCCTGTATGTCCTACCATATCAGGGTTGGCAAAGTTAATGATGATCACATCATACTTGCCGGAAGTAATGGCGCCGCATAATTTATCGCACACCTCATATGCGCTCATTTCAGGTTTCAGGTCATAGGTAGCCACATCCTTGGGAGAATTGACTAGGATCCTGTCCTCGCCTTTGTTGGGTTCTTCCACGCCGCCGTTAAAGAAGAAGGTAACATGGGCATATTTTTCCGTTTCGGCGATCCTTGCCTGCTTCATATCATGGTCAGCCAGCCACTCTCCGAAGGTATTGGTAATGGAAATCTTTTTAAATGCAACTTCCTTATTGGGAATAGTCGGATCATAATCGGAGAAGCATACATAGGTCAGATTTAATCTCTTTTCCCTCTTAAAGTTAATATCTTGAAAGAAATCGTCCTCACAGCAGAAGCATCTGGTAATCTCCCTTGCCCTGTCGGGACGGAAGTTGAAGAATACCACGCTGTCCCCGTCTTTGATGGTGGCTACGGGAGCGCCGTTTTTCATAACCACCGTAGGCTTTACAAACTCATCGGTCTCGCCTCTGTCATAGGATTCCTGGATAGCGCCTGTTGCACTATCGGCATGCAGGCCCTCTCCCTTTGTCAGGGCGTCATAGGCAAGCTGTACACGGTCATAATTGTTGTCCCTGTCCATAGCATAGTAGCGTCCGCTTACTACGCCTACTTCCCCTACGCCGATCTTTGCCATTTCAGCCTCTAAATCTGCCACAAAGTCCTTCCCTGATGCAGGAGGCGTGTCACGGCCGTCTAAGAAGCAGTGAACATATACTTTTTTCAGTCCGTTTCTCTTCGCCAGCTCCAACAGGCCATATAAATGGGTGTTGTGGCTGGGAACGCCGCCGTCCGATACCAGGCCGAACATATGGAAAGAAGAATCGTTTTTCTTACAGTTTTCCACCGCATCCATCAACTCGGGATTGGTAAAAAAGGTTCCGTCCTGGATCTCCTTCGTGATCCTTGTCAGTTCCTGATATACAATGCGGCCTGCGCCCATATTCAGATGTCCCACCTCGGAATTGCCCATCTGCCCGTCGGGAAGTCCTACCGCCATGCCGGAAGCATTGCCCTTTACAAAGGGACATTCCGCCATCAGCTTGTCCATAACAGGCGTCTTAGCCTCGGCTACCGCATTTCCTTCGGTCTTTTCATTGAGGCCGTATCCGTCGAGAATCATCAGTACAGTTGGTTTTTTACTCATTTCCATTCTCCTTTACTATCATAAATTTCATTTTGTCCATTCATTTAGCGAATGCTCAAAGAACCGTCCCTGCCGCCGTCAAATTCATGCCTGCCGGGAGCCTGTCCTTATTGTATATTTGCGGGATTACTTTATAAACCCAAATCATTATACTACGTGGAAGCCCCAAAAGGCAATCATTTTAAGTGATAATAAGACACTTCTTCCACCGTTATATCCTGCACTCTTTTGCACCCTTCTATCCGTATGTCGATCCGGGTATGGGATGAAAGGAGCCACAAAGGATTTGTCCCCACGGGAATGAGCAGGCTGCCGTCCCCGCAGTCACAGCTTACGCCACCGCCGTCTTCCCCGTCCGGACCGTTAAAGGAAACCGTCATTTTCCCTCCCTGTACATTCTTTAGCCGTATATACAGAAAGTCCGCCTTTCCCCCGTCAACGGGCCGGCTTGTCTCAATACGGACTGCGGCGGTATTTTCATCGGAGACCTGTATGCTGATATCGTTTTCTATATCCTCTTGTGTCTTTTCGCAGGTTTCCATGGAATCAAAGGATTTGCCGAAAGCATCCGCCACCAGCCCGCAGTCCGACGGCTGGGCCCAGGTTGAACCGGCCAAGGAGCCGTCGCAGCCGCAGATTTGACGGTACAGGCTCCCCGGCATATAAATTCCAAGCTCTTCGCTGTAGACATACCCCGCCTGCACAAAAAAGCGGTACAGATAGTACTGCTCTAAGGTCGATATTCCCTGTCTGACTACCGTATGCTCCGGGTCTATGGCGGCAATAACCGTCTCGGACGCCTTCCTGCTTTTGGCTATGGCCGTCCTTCCCGAATACACGGCCTTTTCATTTAAGAGAAAATAATAAAACTGGGACTGCTCAAAACCGAGCATTTCTATCTGTTCATCGTACTGCTTCAGATATTCGTAAATAAACGCATATTTATCCAGATGCTGCAGGGTCTCTAGTTCTATAAATCCGTCCCCTATCCTGTCAAAATCCACATGGGGATACTGTTCCTTGATTTCATCCGTTATCATAACGTAACTGCCGTTTATCTCATAAGGCTGCAGCTTGGCGCTGTATTCTCCTATCACATAGGACTCCCCGTCCGTTGCCCCTTCCAGAAAGGGAAATCCGTAATCGCCGCATTCGTAGAAAAGCAAAAAAGGAATGCTGAAAGCCATTGCGATCAATAGGGCCTGATTCTTTCTCCCAAGCAGTTCCTTTCCGGCTTCAAACAAGACCACAAGCCCCGCCAGGCCGCATACGAATAAAATAACATGGCCGGAACGGGATAAAAGATTCCCCACCCAGTCCTCGTCCATACAGACCATAGTGTAAGTATAACAAATGCATAAAACGGCCGGAATACTGCCAAGCAGCAAAAATTGCCCGTTCAAAAGCTTCCTGCGCTCTTTATTCCCCTTTAAATACCTGACCAGAAGATAAATAGCCATGATAACAAACAGACTGCCTAAGAGGATGCGCAGAATATAATACAGCTGTTCATACCCCTTCCAATGTGAAAGATAAGGCATAAACCATCCGGGCGGCTCGTTTCCTATGACCGCCATTCCGTCCGCATCTATGGACTGCCCTGCCAGAGACAGGACATGTTTTGCCATACGGTAAAGAAGCGGTGCCGAAAGGCCGATCATCAAAAGCAGTCCGCCGCCTGAAAGCCATTCCGGCCATCTGCTTTCCTTCCATTCCCTGTTTCTGATAAACTCGATCAGCTGGATCGCCCCAAAAGGAAATGTGCCAAGCAGCAGAGCCGCACCGAACAAAGGATAATACAGCCCTGACAAAAAGCATAAAAACACCCAGCACAGAAGCCATCTGCCCCGCTTCTTTATTAAGTGTCCTTCTGACAATATGAGAAGTACCGGTAATAAGATCCATGTCCTGCAGTAAACAGGCATATGAAAAACTACCGCCGCAAAAAAAGTCCATTCCCCGCCCAGCCTTCTATACAGAAGGTATATGATAATACTTTCAAACAACAGAGCCACAAGCACATAACTGATTCCGTATTCCACGGCCCTCCCATGGAAAACCAGGCTGTTTACCGCTCCTGTCAGCATGGGAAAAAGCCCGGAAGCAGGCGAATATTCTTCATAAGCCTTTTGTCCCAGCATAACGATCTGCTGCCACGGAAGGATCTGCTCCCCGTGATGATGCAGATCTGACTGCACCAGCATGGCAGGAGGCATATAGGATATAAAGGCAAACGTAGAAAAAACCGTCGGAAACCATATCCGTTTTCCCGATGTCGTCTTAC
>ULTO01050465.1_pt1 | contig 9884 bp, 3 predicted proteins | sample 1957601 | NCBI WGS metagenome assembly ULTO01 (sample SAMEA4835734, study PRJEB28245) | human gut metagenome | biome: gut microbiome; material: fecal sample | place: Denmark | collected 2008 | reverse complement strand
CATTTCCAGCGTACATGTGATAAACTTTGATTGTCCATATGAACCGCCTCCTTTGTTTTGAGATTGGCTTGCAATACCTTTCTCATTCTAACGTAGGAGGCTTTTTATTATTATCCTGCATGCCCCTGCTTACTCCATTCTCCCCAGCATAGCTGGGGGATTAGGATTTTCATTTACCGTGTAGGTTTTACACCAAACCGGCTATATTGATACGTTAATCCCCCAGGATTCACTTCTTTTACCATATTTTGAATTATATACCCATGCATTTCCTCTCTGCTTTCGTCAAGCAGCTTATCCGCTACCAGAATACTCTGATTCTCCGCATAGGCGTGAATATGGCCTGCCAAATATAAATCTTTATCCGGAACCCGTTGTTTAATAAATTTCTCAAACAGCTGTTTGTCCTGTTCTCCCATGCGGATACTCTCGTCTATCTCATAAAACAGCCGTGAAATCTCCTCACTCCACTCCTCTGTATCGTCTATTTTCTTAAGCCAGTTATAATATTTCTTAAGCTGCTGGTATAGTTCGTTTTGCCGCACCCGAAGAGTCACTTCCTTTGCCGCCTTCTCTGCTGCCTTCCTTACCGCCTCGTCTTTACCTATTTTCCCTTTTGGCATATCAACAGCCTCAAACCATAACCGCTTATAGTATTTATCTACCTCATCTCCCGGGGAACTTTCGCCCAGGTTTTCCAATACTTTCATCGCCGTATTCAGATAATCAAATTCTTTCTTAAACTGTTCGCGAGCATCCTGTTCCTTAGCATTCTCATCCGCATTTCCAGTTTCTTCCACAGACCGGAATTTCAATTCTTTCTGAACAGCATCCTGAAAACTATACACCAAAGAGTTCATGGGGCTGCTTTCTGCACCACGGTTGCCTGCCGGTTCCCATACCCAGCCGGGTAAAACATCATACTTGTCCAAAAAGTAAGACAATTGATATTCAGGCGAATAATGCCCTATTACCAAACAGAAGGGTTTCCGTTTAACGATGTCTCCGTTTTCATTATATATTTTTTCGGCATCGTTGTTCCACACATCCCGCTCAAGCAGTTTTGCTACCTTATCCTCATTAATTCCCATTTTATTCGTTCTTCTGGGCGTCGCTTTCCCGGAGCAGTTAAGGAGCAGTATTTTGAGATTGAGATTGCGATAGGAACGAATTTCATTCAAATCATTGTATAAGAGCTGATCTACCGGCACATCCAAATACCGAATTAAAAACTCAATAAAATACGCAAACTTTGACATCGTTCCACTTTCTCCCTCTGTCGGAAAAGCCGAAGTAAGAACTCGCCCTTTTTGCGCAGCCTGATACTGGTTCATAGATGCATAATCATGATTTCCCGTGCTGATGATAATCCGCCGGCGCCAATCATGCGGTAAATAGCCGCTTCCATCTTTCCACAATGTTGATACAATATCATTGAGCAGTCGTTCTGCATACTGATAGTTTTTCTCCATGCGAGGAGCGTTTGCATCCCTGCTCTCCACAATATCGCCGCTGATAATTAATAAATCCATCTCAGCCGAATGACCCGACCTGCCGCATTCCTTTAACGCCTCCCGAATCTTCTGACAAATATTTGGCGACCGCTCTGACATATCCTGTTGAATATGTAAATCAGAAAGATGCATAGCGGCCGGATACCCTTCCGTATCCCTGGAAATTGGCCTGACATAGGAACAGTCAAAGCGATAATTAATCAAAATCGTGTAATCTCTGGAAAGCACCTCCTGCAAACGCTGCCGTAAGAAAAGCACATCTCTGGCTTTGCGCAGTACCGTCCAATTCAATTCCGAATGGCTATTACCCAAAAGCTTCTCCGGTTCATTTGTCTGCAACACAACATAAAAGCCATCTCCGCTTTCCATATCATCTATTAAAGGTATAAACAATACAAGATAGCCATACTCTTTTTCAGCAAGCTTTTCCTCTGTTTTCTCTGCGTTTACCTTCACAATCACTCTGGCTATACCGGGCAGCAATTCATTCTCCTTCTTGCGTGCCAAACGAATAATTTCATCTATACGCACCGGCGTCAGAAGTATACCGCTCATCATAAAGTCCACATAATAGCCCGATTGCGCAAATATTTCAGGATAATTTCCCGCATGACAATAGGTAAAATAACACATCTGAAATCCCGTAATACCGCACAAGGTACGGCACAGTTCTTCATAATAATAGGGCAGTTCGTCATTAGCCTGTTTCTTCCCACTCTCGCCCGACAGTTCTTCCAATCTCATGAAATAGCGTAACATATAGGCAACTGGATTATTCCCCCCTTCCTTTCCCACAGGTGCCTCTTTGGTACTTTTATGCCAAAAACGGCAAAAGTTAGACAGCGGATTCTGAAATAACAGATCTCTCTCATTCGGTATACTATCCAAATTTCCATAACAGCTGCTCAGGCACTGCTCTACCTCCTGACTCAGCTTTTTCATATATTCGGCAAAAGAATCTGCGGGACGGTCCGATTCTATTTTAGCCAGAGTCTCCGCAGAAATTTTGTTCTTTATATCCGCCATCCCTGTGTAAAGCATTCTGGTATTTTCCAAATAAATATATTTCGCCGCATCGAGCAGATTCTGTCTCTCTCCAACCGTTTTATGTTTCTGGAAATTGTTTAACTCTTTTTCCAGTTCATACGGAGTCGACGCCAGAATTAAGCAAGGCACATCATCATTTGATGTCATCGTAGCTGATTTTGCTGCTTTCAGATACCGAATAATATTTTTGGAAGCCGACGGCATATCTATATACGATATCTCTTCTTTGGCTTCCGGCTGAAAGTAACAATCAAGCATTTCACTATAAAGCTGCATAAAGTCCAAAACCTTGTTTCCATCCACGCGGGAGCTGATCTGCAAATCCGACATTCTGTGCACTAATGTCATATGAACCTGATAACACAGCTTTGCACGCAGCTGATACTCCTCCGAAGCATCGTCATATTTCCGAAGGTTGCCTAACAGACTTACTATTTTCTCCCAGTTTTTCGGGACATCCCCCTTATTTTTCTCCGCTGTCAAAAATTTTTTATACCAGTCTTTGCGGTAAAGTATGCGGAGCATATCGCTCATAACTCCTACGATTGCCTGCCGATACTCATAATAATTTACAATTTGAGCTCTGGAGAGAACCTTGACATACGAAATAAGACATTCGACATTATATGTCAGCAAAAACCGACTTTTTTCTGCATCCTTCAGGTCGGGCCACTGAGATTTTACCTCTCGAGCGTTCGTATTTAATATAGCGTCCCCAATTAAATTGATTATCACTTCGCGGTATTCCGCATCCTTCATAGAATCACATGTAAACAGTACGTTTTCAAGTTCCTCATACGATTTTTGCAGAGCTGTAAGACGCATATAATCACGCACCCCAATCAACTGCGTTTTGATAATATCTTTTGCGTCGGATAAAAAATCCGCCTTTTGCTTTTCGTCACTGATATATTCTGCCACATCATTCAGGTTCGGCCCGCACAGCTTATTTAAGTAGTCATTTCGTTTTTTGAACTGCTCTTTATCCGACAGCTCTTTCCATGCGCTTCGGTCGTTTTCCCACTCTTCTTTTGCGTATATATCAATTCCGTTTTGAACACTTTTAATCTTTGCAAGCATATCCGCTTCCCAAGCATCTCCATGTGCCTTCGCCTCCTGCGGCACAAAGCTCCAAAACCTGACCGGTTTTTCATTTGTCTTGCCAACGCAGACATACAGCCATTGCCTTAACCAGCCAAAATATGCCGAACCATTTAACACGACCCCATCTTCTACCTTATCTGACGTCTCTAGATACGGATTACTTCCTGTCATCCAATCCCGATATTCTTTAAAGATTCGTTTCTTATGCTTTTCCTGTAACCGCAGGAATTCACGGCTCAGCCTCTCTGTCGAGGATCTTTTCCCAAGCAGCTGGAACTTGGTTATCATTTTACATGCCGGGCAAAAATCATTTTCTGTATTATAAGAGGGGATGGCCAAGTGTATATAAGCACGCATATTCTCTTCCGGCTTATGCACAAAATAGTGTGCCGTATCATAAGAGCAACGATTAACCAATAAAAAAACAGTATCAAACAGAGACACGTCGCCGTAGTCAATATTCGACTGGTTAAGCAGCATCTCTAATAAAAGCCGAGCACGGTTTAACTGGCTACCCGTCACGATGGAAGTATCTACAAAGTGAAAAGCAAATTTCGCTTTTGGATTTGTATATCGGAATTGCCGGAATTCCTGCGTCAAATAACTGAATTTTGCCCGTATCTCTTCGCGGTAAGCATCTGTAATATTCATATACAAAAATCTAGCATTCCCATCAAAAGCATTGTCTATCACAGCTTTTACAAAAGTAGAATTTGTCAGCTGTAGCGGTGAAACAATTACATGAAAGGCATTTTGTATCACACGCTTTTCCCGCAAATACGAATCAACCGCATCTTTATTTTCTTCATACAGTTTTTTAAAATCTATGTAAAATTGAAAATGATTATTCCCGTCATAGATGTGCGAATAAAATACATTGCCATACAAAGTGCGAATACGTTTCCTGTTTTCCGCCACATCTCCCACCAGTTTTTTAAACGTTCCAGCATGCTCTCCCCACAGAGAAAAAATCGCACCCGGCATTGTATTGGAATGCTTCCCGTCAATAATCGGCCGAGCATCTTTTCCTACACTTCTACAGATCTCGCAATCCTGCGGATCAGTCCACTTAGCTTCTGCCTCTATAAAATATCGTACCCTTATTTTTTCCTCTTCTTTTCGCTGCCTCGTCAATGTGACCAGATGGGATCCCCACTCCACATTTTCCCAATACTTTTTTGTTATTTTGCTCAAACTTCCTACACACAAATCTTCATTTACCAAAATCAGGCAAAAATTTCTGCTTTCTGATCTTTCTGCCCATTGGTCTCCGAAATATTCCTGCAGCTGAATCCGGGACATATTTTGCATCTTATATACAGTAGACAATGTTGTCCCTATGGGCACAATCGTGACGATCTGAACGCTGCCCGGTTTACCATGTACATCTTGTTGTTGATCGAAATAAGGCCGCACTTTCACTTCTTTTTCATCTTCGCTATCGTATACAACAGCCACGTTTACCTCACTGAATTGATTGGATTTTTTTATCCAGTACTCCACCTGCATAAGCAGCATAGATGAATATTTTTCGTATCCCAACAGCAAAACTCTTTGATCTGCGTTTAATTTTTGCTCTCCATATAGAAGTTCCTGCGTAATCATATACGCAAAACGCGCCACATTACCCATATTGTGAAACAACAGCTCTGCTTCATAAAAACGATTTAAGTGAAGTTTAGATCCCAGTCGGATATGTATATCATTAATCAGGCAACCATAATCCTTATCCTGAATATTGGTATTTAAAATATGCTTCATTCTCTGAAAAAACCAGCTGTGCTGCCAGTCCAGGCGCTGACTCTCCAGCTTAATCGGAAGACACAAGTCAAAAGGAAATAAACCAATATCCTCCAACTCCTGACCGCCCTGTTTGGCCTTATTCTTGTCTACAGTTAAATACTCCAATAAAGGCAAATATTCCAACGTGTTTCCGGCATGATGATACGCAAACAGGCGGGCATAACTGTAAGTACTACTCAACCTCTCGCCGGTCAGCATGACCACAACATCATCTATACCGCCCGCTAATTCATTTTTCTTACATAACGCAATTTGCACATTTCGCATGTCAGACTGTTTGCCCTCAGGATAAAATATCGAAAACAACCTGATAAATTCAAATATTGCATCCTTATGATCAAACAATATTCCTATCCGTAACGCTACCTTCTCCTTTTTTCCAAAATTAATCCGAACAATATTGGCAAATAACGCTTTTGAAAAAAGCTCAAGACTGTTGATGTCACTGCTGTCCGGTTGCAGCAGGATGACAGCGTCTTCCATTTTTTTCTTGCTCAGTCCTGAAATACTTCTTTGTATATTTTTGTCCAAGATCAAAATCTTTTCAGTTTTCGTCGTCTGGACAAGCCCCTGAGAAAGCTTTTCCCAATTTAAATAGTATAATTGACTTCTCGGTGGTTCAATACTCTCACCGAAACAATTTTTACCATTAATCACATTGTTGTCCACCGAAAGTCCCGACCATTTATATTCTATGGGTAAGATAGCCTTCCATTCCGTCACAAAAGCGTTCTCTTTTTCAACTATCGGTTGTTCCTGATTCTCATCAAAATAACATTGTGTCTGCACCTGCCTCTCCGACTCTCCATCGCTTATACATTCAACATATGGTGTTTTTCCCACCAAATATCCATTATTAACCGAAATAATCTTTCTAAGCAGACGCAAACCGTAATGAGTCGTTGTATCCTGAATATGATCCGTCGAATCCTTTTCTCTGACCTTTATTTTAAATAAGTCATCAATACACCTTAATTTTTTTAGCTCCTCTTCTTTTTCAAAAACAATTTTTTGATTGTAATTCTCAATCATGCCCACCTGATTAGATGCATCATCCAACACAAAAAATTCAAAGAACAAACGATAGTCCTTATTAAAAATATTCTCACTATTATGGTACAAAACTCCCCTGTCATCAAATTTAGAAAAGCATTTCTCATAATCTTTATAGAGCATGTTTCTTGTCGCAGTCTCCTTTAGCAGAGTCCCCATTGTTCCATTTTTGCCCGCTCGGTGCATACGAAAGCCAAACCATGCCTGATGTCCAAAAGAGTGCACACAGGCATTCTCAATAAGCTGATACATACTTTCCGCATAAGATACAGCATCCAGCCGGCTTTTCATCATAATGCTATGATGAATATGCGGACGTTCTCCGCCCTTTTCCGAAACGACATACAGTTCTTTCATTTCAATCAATTCACGCAAAATATATAGCCAAATAATTTGCGCCAGAATAGACATATGCCCCAAGTGCTTATGTAGGTACTCATCAACTTCCTGTTGAAGTGTGTTCTTATCTGTGGTCTTAATATTATTTCCCGTCGTTCCTTTATAACAATCGGGATTTCTGATATATCTTAATAACTCATTCGCCAATCTTGCGTATAAATCCACTTTTTGATCAGCTTTATTGCAGCGTTCCCCGACATCATACAGACATTTGCTTAAAACCTGATAGTTAAGTTCCCCTTCTTCCTGCCGCACCCAGCACAATGGAAATATTCTGCTGGTTTTCCACGGTATATTATCAATCTGACCGCCTTCTATACAAATAATGATGCCAGAGATTTTGGGAATTTGGGCCAAAAATGACTTTAGTCGTTTGCGATCACCTTCACTCACATTTTTTGACAGTTTAATATTCAACGTCATAGAAACAGGCATACTATTGACATGCTTTCTTATGCGAAGAAAATACAATGCCAAAGGGAAAAAATATCGCAAATTGATAATAGAATCCGAGTCTATATCTTCGGAATCAACTGAAACTTCAATCACATCATCTTTACATTCCTGTAATTTTTCATATGCCTTCCGCCAACACTCATAGTTGTTTTTTTCCAGTCTCATCTTATGTACCTCCGTTATTTTTTCTTTCTCAAAAATAATCTGTTTAATTAAGTCATGTGCTACGTTTTGTATTTTTTTATTTTAATATACTTGTATTTGCAACTCAATTAGTATTCAAGCAACGTTTACAAAGTTATTTTCACTTAGAAATTTAAGCATTTATACCATCTGTACTGGTGGGAAAGTTGAGTTATATTTTTATGCTTTATTCTGCTTTATTTTTTATAGCAAAAAAATTATATATTTCATATCGAATGAATGATAATATTCCAGTGAGGCAAATTATCATAAACGTTATCGGAAAAAGAATACACATAATAATCTTAAGAAACAACTTTTGATTTTTGAGAAAATTTGAAAAAATCCCCGAAATCAAACCACCTATCAGTAGCTTACCTCCTAGACCATATATCAATAAAGCCACGAAAATATGTAAAATTATTCCCAGTAATTCTTTATTTGCTACTATTAGGCCTCCAAATATAGCAAAGAAAGCCCATATTTTTAATGATATCTATTACAAAACTACATATAATTACATCTTCCTAGACCCTCAAGGCTTTTCCAATATTGTTTAAGTTGTTCCAATGCCGTTGTAATGTCGTAATTTCCCATTATTACGCCATACAACAATATTGCTGCAACTGCTAAAGCATACACTACTCCCATCTTCATATGGACTCCCCATTCATTATATTGCTTAATTCCATTATATACACCTTGATGGTAAGCAAATAATCTTAAATCTACATTACTCCAAAGATAAACTGGCATTTTCCACCTATGTAATAAATCGTCAGCAAAACTCCAAAAAACCAGTTCCAATGCCACAAACATAATAGTATAACACATATTTCCTAGTGCTCCATTTTATTTTTCCTCTCTCCTTAAAGACAATTTTTCCAGTAATGAATTCTTGTATCGTTCCAGAGTACAGAAGATTTCCATTTTCTCTTCTTTTGCATAGATAATCATACCTGTTTCCAATTTTTCTGCTCGCTCTAGTTCATTTAAACTTCCCTCTACCCTTTTCTTAAAATCACAGTAATAGAACTTATTCTTCATAATAACAAACTGCTTCTGACGTAGGAAAGACAGACAAAAAATTCCAACATAATTCACAAATAGTAATACCCCCCAATACCAATCCCATATAGTTCTATAATGTCCCAATACAGCTATTATAAGTACTACTGCTGCTTGAATCATAAAAAGATATAAAACTTTCATAGCTTTAATAAAAATGTCATAGTAAACATAAATAGAATAATCTTTATTAAAATCAAAGAAAGGTTTAATCTTAAAAACCCATAAATAATAAAACGGAACCGATACCAGTAACATAACAATTATTATTATGCCTACACTCTTATTGTTATCAACGTAATATTTATATTTTTTCCCATTTATTTCTATACAGACTCCCATTTTATAATATTTTAAGTAAAGCATTTTGACAGAATCTCCTATATACAAATCTGATGGCACACTGACATCCCTAAACTTATAGACTTTTCCTGTTTTACTATCTTTGACATCTATTGTCCCTCCTGTCAGATTTGCATGACCTACCGTGCTCTTCCTTTTTTGTTTGTAGTCGCACACAGTTCCTTCCATTTCTTTATTCCTCATTGATAAAATACTGGGAATATCCATTTCCCTTGGAAATATTCTAAATACAAATATTGCAATTATTGCAAAAAAAGTCAGAAAAACGGCATCTACCTTTAGCTTTTTGTTTCTAATTGTTCCAAATGCCATGTTGTAAGTAAGCAGTAACATATATATTCCTACCAAGTTTCCCCCAGCAATACTAATCCAAAATCTAAAACTTTCTACTAAATCGAACATAACTCCCCCTATTCCAGACACTCTGCTTCACTTTCATTTTTTCTATTTTCTATATAGTCCTCTATATATTTCAATATTCCATCAATAAATAAATAACTACCATTAGAAATCATAAAACTAAGATCTTGACCAAATAATTCAGCAATATAATATCCCAAAGTTCCTTTTGCTAATCCAAAAGTTTCTCCCATTGCTCCTATTGGCCCACCAATTATTGTCTGAATTCCTCCCATAAGTATTGATGTAGTAAAAATAGCTGATTGGCTCTTCTGATCTTGAGGATTAGTAATATCCATATTATTAAAGTTTTCTGTTATCTCATTTCCTACAAGACCACCTATAAAGTTTCCTAATACCGGGTGTCCCGTAATTACCCCAGCGCTAGTAATACAACCATTTGCAAATCCACCACAAAATCCATTCAAAAAGCTGCCACCTGTCATTGAATTTGAAACCCCACCTATTACTCCTCCTACTACTCCCGAGGAAACA
>ULTO01051215.1_pt1 | contig 9898 bp, 11 predicted proteins | sample 1957601 | NCBI WGS metagenome assembly ULTO01 (sample SAMEA4835734, study PRJEB28245) | human gut metagenome | biome: gut microbiome; material: fecal sample | place: Denmark | collected 2008 | reverse complement strand
TTTCAAGGTGCATAGGCGCTTATTCAAGTGCGAAGTTTGAGATTATAATCTTACACCCGAATTATACATGAGACTCTAATATTCTCATATATAACTCGGGTTAATTTATTTTTTTCATAAAATGGGCAAAAAATCCCCTTTTTTTAAAAGTCCCTAAACTTTTAATTATAACGCTCAATTTACCTGATACCACATTTTCCTGCACAAACGGTCAATTATCGGTACTGAAAGTTAAAAAAAAACCAAAAACGGCGCGCAGTTATCAAAAAAGCTGCAGATGAAACTTTTCAGTCCCCAAAAACAGCCCTTCGTGTAAGAAATTTCTTTAATTATGAAAATCAGGGATATACTATAGACAGCAAAATCCGGAAAGGAGTTGTTAAGATGGTTGAGGCGCTGATCAAAAAAATCGATATGGGATACCAACTGGATAAAAAGGATGTGGATTTTTTAAAATTTGCATACAAGGCGCTCTTTTATGATCTCTCCAAGATGCTTATCCTGTTTCTTCTTGCTCTTGCCTTTCATCGTGGAACGGCATGCCTGCTGGACCTTTTCCTGCTGGCGGCCTTAAGAAGCAATCACGGTGGAATTCATTTGAAGCATTATTGGAGCTGCTTTGCGTTATCTTTTATGGTCCTTGTCTTTTCTTTTGTCATGCCGGCGTTTATCACTGTTCAAAAGCCGGTCATGCTGGCAGCATTATTGATTTGTATGCTCGTTAACTATCTGGTGGGACCCCTTCGGAGCAGACAGTGCCATGTGAAGGATACAGGTATTTTTAAGAAAAACCAGATAATGACCTTTGTCATCATATTCATTTATCTGATCTGTTTATACCTTCTCCCTTCTTCTTACACGCTCGCTACCGGTTTTTGGATAATCATAGCGCATTCTGCACAATTGATCGTTGCAAAATGCATGTACTATTTTACGGAAAGGAGAAATACCAATGAAGAAACTGACACAAAAATCTCACAAACTGCTTAATACGATAGGGAAAGCCGCTATTAACCTCGGCCTTGCTTATTCTACTTTCATTTTCCTCGGCGGATGGAGCATTATCTTTTTTGGCGAACCTGAATTCCCTCAGGAATAATAGTTTAAGGTGTCGGTATTTTGCAAATACTGACACCTTTTCTTAATAGCAAAGTATTATATTAAAAATAATGTAACCTACCCCTTCTTTATCAACAAAGAACGTCTGTAATCGCCCCTCATATTTTGTTACGACTCTGTCTACATTAGCTAGGCCAAATCCTCTTTCTTTACCCTTACTGCTTATTCCTTCTAAAAACATACTTTGTATCTTTTCAGCCTTTTCTCTTTCACAAGGATTAGAAATTTTTATAAAAAGTGTATGTTCATCCTGCGTGATATCAAAATCAATTATTTTTGTTTCTTTATCAACAACTTCTTCTACGGCATTATCAAACAGATTTCCGAATACTTCTACAAAATCAATAAAAGATATGTGTTCTTCTACTCCATCCACTTCTATTTTGTATTTAACCTTAATCCCCTTATTTTCCGCCTGCTCAATCTTTGTAAAAATAAAACCCGCCAATACCGAAGAAACATCATCCCGTAATAATTTATTTGTATTGTTCTCATCCAATATCTTTAAGCAATAATCATTCTGCAGATTTACCAGTTCCTTCAAATCGGTTGCTACAGTATTCATACTAAATACAGCATTAATATGATTATTAAAATCGTGCTGCCTCCTTCTTACACGATTGATCAGATCCTTATAAACCAAATTGTATTTTTCATATGCCAACAATTCCTGCGCCTTTTGCTTATTCTGATATCTTTCTTTTTGCCACTGAAAGAGAATAGCAGAAATCACTATAATCAACAACGGTAAGCCTATTAAATCTCTCCATTCAACAAAACTTTCTTTTTTTAAATATCCTATTGCTAAAATACCCAAAATAGCTGCTACAAGTAATATTGCTTTTCCAAAAGATCCATTCAAAAAAATGATTTCAATATAGTTATTCCATTTAAAAAATCGATTACATAATAGCAATAATCCACATGAACACAAAATTATTACTAAGTAAATTATACCTTCTACCTTATTTATGCGCAGGATTCCACAAACAATCACTCCACCTATCATCTGCAATGCGCCGATCAAAGCAATATCCAAAGCAATATAAATAATCGCATCAAAAATCCCGTCCCCATATTCCAGCTTGCACACGACAACAAGTCCAAAATAGATCAGATAAACAAAAGCTCCATGAATCCAGCCCGCCTCAATCGCAGATGCAACGATCAATGCCAGCGCCAGATAAATCATGACGGCAATCCCCGGCCTTTTATTTCCCCTATGTAATACGTTCAGTCCGATCAGAATTGTAATGATCTCAAGCAGCAGATAAACCCGTTCAACCATTCGTCAGTTCCTCATAAATTTTCTTCTTGAATGTTCTTCCTATTTCAAAAGCTCCATATTCTTCCTTTAGTACAATTTCGTTTTGTTTAACGTCCACCTTCTGGATGTATCTTTTATTGATGATCGTATTTCTGTTGCACTGGAGAAAATGGCTGCCGGGCAGACGGTTCTTAATTTCCGATACCGACTTATAAAAAAAGCTGTTCAAACCGTCCACACTTTTTACGATGACCTTCCTCTCCTTATAATAGACATAGACAATTTCATTGATCCTCTGGGGCCAGACATATCCTTCATTTTTTAAATAAATATAATTGTCCTCATCCATACGCTGAGGAACTCTCAGCGCCTTTTCAACAACCAGTTCTACATCCCTTGACCTGTAAGGCTTTTCCAGGTACTGGTAGCAATGCAGTTTATCATATGCAAACATTTTGGGGCTGTCCAATGAGGTTGTGATGATCACAGGCGAAAACTCATACCGCTTCATATTTCTTAAAAAACTTATGAACTCAAGGCCGGAAGCATCATGGACATCGCTTTTATCCAGAACGATATCCACAATGAACAGATCAAAAAACCTGTCCATTACCATCATACAGGCATCCGCATACTGGCTGACGCATGTTACTTCAGCATTCAGGTCCGTATTTTTAACAGCTCTTTCCAATAAGCATGCCGCTGTCATATCATCCTCGAGAATCAGTACCCTTTTCATCCCTTTGTATCCTCCCCGCTTTATCCCCGTGTTTTCCGATGATTATTTCCTATTTTACCCTTATTTTCCAATTTTGCAAAGTAAAAGGAACTAATCGCATCAACAATTATCCCATACGACAGTCCCTTTTCCAAAATCTTTTTTATCCAGTTACTACATTTCTAATAGTGCATCCACCACTCTATAAAACCTTTTGGCTTCTTCCGGCGTCAGCTTTGCAATCTTTTCTTCGTACTTTGCCAGCCTGACCAGATAGCCTTTTTTAAGATTTCCACAAAGCAGTTCATCCGCTGTTGCATTCAACACATCAGATATTAATACAAATGAATCAATACTCGGCTTTCTTTCTCCTCTTTCGAGCATCCCGATATAGGGAACGCTTAGATTGGTCTTCTCCGCAAGTTCCTCCTGCGACATCGACCTTGAAATCCGCTTCATCCGTATTCTTTTTCCCATATCTTCCAAGTCCATCGGCAAGACCTCCTCATGGTATCAAATCATACCATTAGTATAGGTTTTCCCGTTTTTCTCAAACAGATACGTACTGTATTCTGGTATAACAGCAGGTTAATTTAAATTGCAAAGCTTCCTGTTACTTCTCCGTTGATCACATAATAAGCGCGGCTTTCCTCAGGCTTTACATATAACTCAACGCTCTTGAAATCTGCGGCTTTATTGCCCAGATCGTATTTCCATACATCCTTTGCAATTTTGAGTAAATCATCATCCGTATAGGATTTTCCTGCAAACTGCAGATTGACAACTGCCTTTAATGCTTCCTTCTTTGCAGGTGTCTTTTTAGCGGCAGCCGCTTTCTTTACGGGTGCTTTCTTTGCTGCAGCCGGCGTTTTAGCGGCTGCCTTCTTAGCAACTGTTTTTGTAGCTGCAGCTGCTTTAGCCGGTACCTCTTTTACGGTTTCCTTTACTTCCTTTGCAGCCTCTTTTACCTCTGCTGCAGCCTTTGTCGCTGCTGCCTTAGCCACAGGCTTCACTGCTGTTTTAGTTGTTTCTTTTTCCCTTGCCTCTGCCATAATAGTTCCTCCTTTTCACACATCTTCATGTGCCTGATCAGTCTTTCTCTTCCTATTTCACAAATACTTTCTTATCTACACAATGAGTTTACCCCAAAAAGGGACACTTGTCAATTATCCTGCCATCATAAAGTATATCAGAACAAGAACTCCTAAAATAATCCGATACCAGCCAAAGACCTTAAAATCATGTTTCTTAATATAACCCATCAAAAACTTGATCACTGCAACGGAAACAACAAACGCAACGATCATTCCCGTCAAAAGGATTGCCAGTTCCATACCGGTAAATTCAAACCCGAACTTTACGATTTTCAAAAGGCTGGCGCCAAACATGACCGGGATTGCCAGAAAGAAGGTAAATTCCGCAGCGACCGTACGGGAAACGCCGATCAATAACGCCCCCACAATGGTAGCGCCGGAACGGGAGGTGCCGGGAAAAACCGCCGCAATGAGCTGGAATACGCCGATTATGATGGCTGTTGTATAAGTAATATTTTTCAGGGAACATATTTTGGGCTTCTTCCCCTTATTCAGATTTTCTATCACGATAAAGAGGACGCCGAACAAAATCAGCATGATCGCAACCGTCTGGTAATTATAAAAATATTTTTCCAGAACATCGTCAAAGGCAAGCCCTACGACTGCCGCCGGAATACACGCCGCAATGATCTTAAACCAGAGCACGAACACGTCTTTTCTGATGACCCCTCCGTTTTCCTCCGCCTTTTTCCCAAAATAAAAAGGAAAAATCTTATCCCAGAACAGCACCACGACTGCCAAGATCGCCCCTAACTGAATGACGACCTCAAACATTGACCAGAACTCTTCGCTTACGTCAAGGGTCACAAATTCATTTAACAGAATCAGATGCCCCGTGCTGCTGATCGGAAGCCATTCCGTAATCCCTTCCACGATTCCAAATAGTATTGCCTTTAAAATTTCTACCATGCGCTCCTCCTAAACCAGTTTCAAATATTTTTTCAGATCCTCAAAAGACTCTTTCGCATCTTCATAACCCGTTTCATAAAGTGCCTTCAGCTTTTTCTCATTCTTCTCCAGCCTTCCCACATTGGGGTTTACCTTGGGACGGATCACAAAAATGTGGCCTTTCTTCTCATGTTCCTCAATAAAATCCAGCGTCCGGTTATAGGCAATATGCCTCTTCGCCATATCCCTTACCAGGTTCGGATATTTTCGATAGCGCAGCCTGATGGCCTGCATATTGGAAGTGGGCTTTCTGCGGTATCCCACCTCTTTTGTCATAATGACCACATTCTTTTTATTACCATCCCGCAAAGACCTGATAATGGGAATGGAATCGGCGATCCCTCCGTCCAGATAGGGGATATTATCAATATAGACGTTATTGGACACCAGGGGAAGGGAAGCGGACGCACGCACGGCAATAATATCCCTGTGCATTTCCCTTAAAGGCTTATACTCGGCCTTCCCGGTAAGAATATTGGTAACCACCGCATACGCCCTGCCCGAATAGGTTCTAAAGGTATCGTAGTCATAAAGGTCCAGTTCATTGGGGATCCTGTCATAACACATCTTTACCCCGAACAGATCCCCCGTAGTGATCAGGCTCCGAAGGCTGCAATAGTTTTTATCCTTCAGATAATCCACGCATACCCTATACGCCCTGCCCTTCTGCTTTGACAAATAGCTGCAAAGATGGCATGCCCCGGCGCTGACTCCGTAGCAGTCCGAAAAGAAAAGCCCCTGCTCCAGAAAATAATCCAGGACCCCTGCAGTATAAAGGCCTCTCATTCCGCCGCCTTCTAATACAAGGCCCCCTTTTACCATATGTTCCTCTTTCGCAGTACTTTCATCCAATTCTTTGTTTTTCACAAAAACTCCTCCTTTTACATGCCGTAGTCTCTTGCGATCTTCCTGATCGCCTCTAAGGAACGTTCCACTTTTTCTGTCTGGATGCAATAGGACATCCTGAAATACCCGGGACAGCCAAAGGTGTCTCCCGGCACAAGGCATAAATCATATTTCAACGCATCCTCACAAAACTCCTTCGCATCCGGAACAGGAGCTTTGGGGAAAATATAAAAAGTGCCTCCCGGCTTTACGCAGGTAAATCCCAGCTTTGTCAGCTCCTCGTATAAAATATTCATATTTGTCTCATAAACAGAAAGCTCTGATGTTTCATCAAGCAGCTCCGCCACTGCCAACTGTATCAGGGAAGACGGGCAGTTATGGCCGATCCCCCTTGAAATCTGGGTACACATATCCGTAATCAGCGCCGCATCCTTACAATTGGGGCATACCGCCACATAACCGATCCTCTCCCCGGGAATGGACAAGGATTTGCTGAAGGAATAACACATCAGCGTATTGTCATAGATCCGGGATATACAGGGATTATCCGCCCCTTTAAAAATGATCTCCCTGTACGGCTCATCGGAAATGATATAAATGGGATGACCGAACTTTGCTTCCTTTTCCTTTAAAATTTCCGAAAGCCTTTCAATCGTCGCCGTAGAATATGCGATCCCCGAAGGATTATTGGGGGTATTGATCAGTACCGCCGCAGTTTTTTCACTGCACATGGATGCAAAGGCTTCGAAATTGATCTGGAAGCTTTCCGTATCCGGAGGTACGACCTTTAGTACTGCTCCGGTTTCGGATATATAAGGACCGTATTCCGGAAAATAAGGGGCAAAGGCAATGATTTCATCCCCGATATCCGCAACAGCCCTTACGGCATGGGCAATGGCTCCCGCCGCACCGCTCGTCATAAAAATATCCTCCATCTGATAAGGCAGTCCGAATCTCTGCTTCAGGGATGCTGCAATTTTTTCCCGCACTTCAGGAAGTCCGTGACTGGGGCTGTAGCCGTGAAGGGCAATGGGTTCTCTCGTATCAAGCAGCTCTTTGATCACTGCATTAAATTTTTCCGGAACGGGAACGGAAGGATTCCCCAGACTGTAATCAAACACATTCTCGTATCCTATTTCCTTTCCCCTTTTATTGGCATATTCGGACATCTCACGAATAACCGATTTCATGCCCAGCATATCCTTATATTTTTGCACGATCATCTTTTTATCCTCCGCTTTTTCCTTATTTCTATTTTTCTGCTCTCTGCTTTCTCCTGTTTTTGGCTCTTCCTAATTTTTGCTTTTCTCCAAATATCTCTGCAGATCTTCGATCAACAATGCGGTCCTTACCTTTACTCCCTCATTATTCAGGTGCATATAGGTATTATAGAATAACTCCTTATCCATCATATAATCTTCATATCTTGAAATCAACGGGCAGTCTAAAAGTCCCACCATCTTATGGGAAAAGGCTTCATATTCTTCCCTGTCCGGAGTATATTCGCAAATGGCTATGGGATATGCGGTCATCAGAAGGGTCGCCCCTTCCTTTTCAAGCCTGGCGTTCAGTGCATTGATGCGTTCAATGGTTTCTTCCCCGGTTTCCGGTATATGGACCGGACTAAAATCCGTATCCGGTATCAGACCCGGGCGGTCATATATGTTATCTCCGTACTCGTTGAACTGAAGTCTGCTGTATGCATCCCCGCTGTCCATATTTCCGATCCCCTGGCTCCAGAGCCCTAAGCAGTCCTTTAAATAAGTGGGATATGCCCTGATCATTTCCTTCCAGTCCTCCGGCCTGATATAATTCCAGAGTTCTAAATGATTCTCGATCGTGATCCATGCCAGCTCCTGGTTCTTTATCACATCCCCGTCATCAAAATTGCTGTAGCTTAAGATCACAATATCCCCTTCACAGATATTTTGTACTGCCGCCTGCTCGTTAAACGCATTTCCCAGCCCTCCATGCATCCCCATATTCACTACGGGCATCCCGAAAGCCTCCTCTATGGCCTTTGAATCTATGCCGAAAGCCAGATTGGAATTTCCCACCAGCACGATCTTGGGGCCGTCGATGGAACACAGTCTTTCATTTTTATCTATCAGAGCGGCCTGATAATTGTTCAGATACTGGGGCATGACCAGCCCAAAGCAGAACGTGGCAACCAGTCCCAGCATGATCAGGCACTTCAAAAAAAATACCGCTGTCTTCTTCATAGGATCCGCCTCCTCCGGCATCAAAACTTAAAATAAATAAATTCCGTCTGGGTATAATCCAGCCCATAGGCTCCATAAACCATAATCATAAAAAGCAGGCCGATATAAACAAGCCAGCGGAACCAGATTCCCTGCCTAAGCAAAAGGGCGGCCACATCTTCGCCCCTGTTCTTTAAAATATCCACAACCGCCAGCAAAAGAAAGGCAACGATTATGGCACACAGCTGCTGCATGGTAAAGCCCATACGGTTTACCGCCAGCCCGAATAACTGTGGAAACTGTAAGCTCAAAATAGTCTGCTTGATGATCCTGAAGGCCGTCCCCACGCCTTCTGCCCGGAAAAACAGCCAGGAAAAATCGACCAGGGCAAAGGTTACAAGCCCGCATCCCAGCCTGTAGCTGAAACGGTTTTCGTCCACCTTCAGCCGTTTTTTGATGCGGTTCCTGATTCCGGCGCCCGCTTCCCCCACGATCATGTAAACGCCGTTTAAAGCGCCCCAGATCATGTAAGACCATGCCGCCCCGTGCCACATGCCGCTGATAAAAAATACAATGAAGGTGTTCACGTACTTGCGAAGCCTTCCCTTTCTGTTTCCGCCCAGGGGAATATAAAGATAGTCCCGAAACCATCCCGTTAGGGAAATATGCCATCTTTTCCAGAAATCCCTGACGCTGACCGCCTGATAGGGCGCGTGGAAGTTTTCCATCAAAGTAAAGCCCAGCACTTTTGCACTGCCGATAGCCAGATAGGAATATCCTCCAAAATCGCAGTAGATCTGAAAGGCGAAGAGCACCGTTGCCAGAATGATCTCCACACCCGTATATGCCATATAATTGTTATACACGGAATTAATATACACCGCTATGTTATCCGCTATGACAATTTTCATAAAAAGCCCCCACAGCATGAGCAGAAGCCCTTTTCTTACCCTCTCAACTTCAAAATCGTGCTTTTTGTCAAACTGCCCCAAAAGATTGCCGCTGCGCTCAATAGGTCCCGCCACAAGCTGTGGGAAAAAGGAGACGAAGAGCATATACCGGAACAAATTTCCGGTAGCTTTTGTTTTGCCGCGGTATACATCCATGGTATAGCCTAAGGCCTGAAAAATATAAAAGGAAATACCCACGGGAAGTAGTATATCAAAAGAAGGCAGGCTTGCATTCCTGCCTGCGATCCCCAGGATCCGGTTACAATTATCTATGAAAAAATTAATGTATTTGTAGAAAAACAAGATGGAAAGATTTATGGCAAAGCTGCCGCCCAATATCCATTTTGCAAGAACAGCCCTTTCCTTTTCCATGGCTTTTTGGATGAAAAGCCCCGCCAGATATGTAATAAATGTGGATGCGAATAAAAGCAGCGCATAAGCTGCATTCCAGTTCATATAAAAATAGTAGCTGGCAATTAAAAGCCACAGATTCCGCAGTTTCAGGTATTTTCCCGGTATGGCAAAGTATAACAGCACAACAACAGGAAAAAACGCCAGATAACTCAATGAATTAAATAACATAAGACTGTCTCCAATACAAAACTGTCCTCATTATACTCCTCTTTTTCCCCTTTTGGCAAACAAAGCTTTGGCCGCTTTCGTAAATATATCTAAAAAAAGCCAAAAAATGTGGGCACTATCACTCTAGGCTTTTACAAAATTCTCTGTTATGATTTTGGCAGGATGAATAGCAA
>ULTO01044226.1_pt1 | contig 9911 bp, 9 predicted proteins | sample 1957601 | NCBI WGS metagenome assembly ULTO01 (sample SAMEA4835734, study PRJEB28245) | human gut metagenome | biome: gut microbiome; material: fecal sample | place: Denmark | collected 2008 | reverse complement strand
TCTTCCGTAGCTTCCCCGGCATCTAAGACACCGCTGATCTTTCCGTCATACATGACCACAATGCGGTCGCTCAATTCCAGGATCTCATCCAGGTCGGCAGAAACCAGCAAAACGCTGCCGCCTTCCTTTTTTACATTTAACAGACACTCCCTGATGTATTTGCTGCTGCCGATATCCACACCTCTGGTAGGCTGGCATGCAACCACGATCTTGGGGTCTCTGTTCAGCTCTCTTGCTACAACGATCTTCTGCATATTTCCGCCGGAAAGATTGGCAACGGCTTCTTTTCGGCTCTTTATTTTAACAGAATAGGATTTGATCAGTTCTTCGCTGATCCTCTCTGCTTCTTTCCAATTAAGTCTGCCCTTTTTCTTAACAGGCTCTTTATTGTGGATACCCAGTATCAGATTCTTTTCGGCGGACAGGGGCAGGGCGAGACCTTCCGTCATTCGGTCCTCGGGAATATGGGCAAGGCCCTTCTTCATCCTTTCTTCAATGGAACAGCCCGTAATATCCTCCCCTTCAAAAATAACCGCTCCGCCCTTTACTTCCTGGGCGCCTACGATCGCATCTACAAGGGTGCTCTGGCCGTTTCCTTCCACGCCGGCAACGCCTACCACTTCTCCCTTATGCAGGCAGAAAGAGATATCTTCAATGGCCACACATCCGGCATTTCCCGCCTGTAAGTCCGTTATCATCAGGCTGATTTCTTTTTCCCCGTCTTCTGAAGTTCTCTGCAGCGGCTCTAATTCTCTTCCTATCATCATATAAGCCACATCTTTTGCGGTAACGTCATCCCGGTTTACCGTATTGACTAACACGCCGTCCCTTAAAGCGCTGATCTTATCGGATATTTCCATGACTTCCCTTAATTTATGGGAGATAAAAATAACCGTATGGTCATTTTTAATCAACAGCCGGATCGTGGAAAACAGCTCCTTCGTTTCCTGGGGCGTGAGGATCGCCGTAGGCTCGTCCAGAATGATGACCTTTGCCCCGCGGTACAAGATCTTCAAAATCTCCACTCTCTGCTTCATGCCCACGGAAATATCCTGGATCTTCGCATCCAGATCCACCTCTAATCCGAAATCCTCCATGATCTTTGTGATCTCCGGGCGGAAGCTTTCCGGCCTCCATATCTTTTCTCCCTTAGGAGGCAGTCCCAGCACAATATTTTCCATTACCGTAAAAGAGGGCACCAGCATAAAATGCTGATGTACCATTCCGATACCACGGGCAATGGCGTCATGAGGACTCTTTATCTCGATCTTTTCTCCTTCATAATAAATGCTTCCTGAATCCGGGCGGATCATACCATAGAGAATATTCATCAGCGTTGATTTCCCCGCACCGTTTTCGCCCACGATCGAATGCACGTCTCCCCGCCTGATCGTTAAGTTAATATCTTTATTGGCATATACGCTGCCAAAATGTTTTTCGATATTTTCTAATTTAATGACTTCATCCATAGTATGCACATCCATTTCAAAAAACTTTTCAGTCATACGGATACCCCGCCCTAAAAAGCAGGGCATCCGCAGTTCATTAGATTTTTCAATTAAACCAATTGTATATTTATATGATTTTTTGTCTATATGCGCTTTTTCTTTAAACTGACAATTTCGTTATGCTTGCTGTCTGAATTTTTTATTAACTATTTATTAGCACATACTGACTGTACGCTTATAGAACTAATTGCTTGCACATACAAATAGTGTACTATTGCATCTATTTGTATATGTTCTATACTCTCTGTATGGAAATCTTTATTTAGCGCTTGTGTCTTTCTCAACGGTCACTTCGCCGTTTTTGATCTTCTCAATGATTTCATTGGTAGCTTCAACGGCAGCTTTATATTTGCTCTTTAACTCATCGGATGCGCCGTCGCTTCCGAAATCGTCATACATCTGTAAAACGGAAATGCCGTTTCCAACGGAGCATACGATAACGCCGCTCTCAAATTTGCCTGCTACGATATCGCTGATCTGATTGTACAAAGTATTGCCGTACCCGTAAATATTGTCGCCGATAACAGCGCTGGGCGCCAGCGCGCTGTGGTCTGAATTATCGCCGATAATGAATACGTCTCCTGAAGCTTCCTGTGCCGCTTCGATAACGCCTAAGCTTGTCCTTGCCGCATCCGTAAAGATTACATCCGCACCGTCAGCGATCAACTGGTTTCCTACTTCTTTACCTTTCGCAGGATCTTCAAAGGAAGCCGCATTGACGCGTTTTACCGTAGCGTCGGGGTTAACGGTCTGTGCACCTGCCAAAAACGCATTGGAGTTTGCAACGATCGTATCGTCCTCATAACCTACCACATTTCCCAAAACGCCGCTTTCGGACATGGATGCCGCCAATACGCCTGCCGCATAAGAAGTCTCCCATGCATCATAAGCATATGCCACAACATTATCCATACCCAGATCGTCTGTTGCGTAGATCATAATAAATTTTGTATCCGGATAATCAGGGGCGATCTTCCTTACAGGTTCTACGAACTGTTGGAATAATGTAAAGATCACGTCATAATTTTCAGCTGCAAAGGAACGAACCGCATCTTCCTGATCCGTAGTGTCCAAAGCTTCAACAACCTGTACTTCAATGCCGTAATCATTCTTTACCCTGTCGATGGCCAGCATGATATCATCTACAGGACCGTTATCGCCGGTAGCCTGGGGCGTAATAAACGCAACCTTTAAGTCTGATGCGTCGCTTCCCGCTTCCACTTCCTTTTGATCTTCTTTTTCTTCGTTTTCTGCGGGCTGTTCCTCATTTCCCGCATCACTCTCCGCATTCTGCCCTTCCTCCGGCGCAGGCGTACTGCCTCCGTCATTTCCGCAGCCGGTCAGCGTCATGCCGAAAACCAGTACTGTCGTTAATAAAATCGCTAATTTCTTTTTCATTGTTTTACCTCCTTAGTTTTTAAATTGCTATGAAAAAGCTTCTTTCCGTTCCCTGTCATTGTGCTGCGTACCATAAGCGCTAAAATGGTCACCACATAAGGAAGCATCAGCACCAGGGACGAAGGAATGCCATTTCCCTGAACTTTGGTTGACAGCGTGTCCGCAAGTCCGAAAACTAACGCCGCTATCATAACGGATACCGGATCCGCTTTGCCGAACACCACCGCCACATATGCGAAAAAGCCCCGGCCATTTGTCATGTTTTCGCTGAATAACGTTACATACCCCAAAGAAAGATGGGCGCCTGCAAGTCCGCAGAGCATACCCGCCACGATCAACGAAATTACCCGGAATCTGCTTACGCTTAAGCCTGCCGCCTGTGCTGCATGGGCCTCTTCCCCTACTGCGCGGAGGCTGATTCCCATATGGGTCCGGTACAACAAAAATGAAAGGATCGGTACAAGGATAAATGTAAGGTATACCAAAGGCGTATAGCCGCTTAAGATCTCTCCTATCACGGGAATATCCTTGATAAAAGGAATCTCTATTCTCTCAAAGCCGGAAATTTTGTTGCCTGCCGAGATAGAACCGCCCTCCCCGAATACCATTTTCATAAGATAAGTAGTCATGCCCAAGGCCAGCGTATTGATCCCTATGCCCGTAATGGTGGGTTCTGCGCCCATATCTTCCGTCAGCTTAACAAAGATAAATCCCACTGCACCGCAGACTGCCATGGCGATCAATGCTCCGATCCATGCGCTTCCGCTTAAATAAGAACCGTAAATTGCAAAGAAGCAGCCGAATAACATCATTCCTTCCAGAGCGATGTTGAAAACCCCTACCCGCTCACAGATAATCCCGCCCAGTGCCGCAAGCAGGATCGGCGTCGCACATCGTATCATCGAAATAATTAACTGAGTCAATTTCAATCCCTCCCAATCCTTACAATAATCTGCTCCATGTATTTAATCCCTGCCACAGATCCTCCGTAGCTTCTTTCAGCCGCTTTCTTTGTTCCGGCGAAATATAGAGTCGTCCGCCCCGGCAGCGCAGATATCCGTCCGCCGTCAGTTCCCGTATGGCCCTGTCTACCGTGCGGGTGGACAGCCCTGTGCTGTCTGCGATCCTCTGGCGGCTCAAACGTATGGAATCCGCTCCCGTGTTCATATCCAGGGTGGCTTCGATAAATACCATTACCCGCTGCTTTCCTTCAAAAAACAAAAACGCCCTGGCCATCTTGGCCTGTGTCAAAAGATAGGTTCCCATGGTCTTTGCCTCTAAGCGCAGGGCCTTTTCATCATGATTGATCCACTTTTCAAAAGCCCGTCTGGAAATAACTAAGAACCTGCTGTTCGTCACGGTGGTAAGCGAGGTACGGTAGGTATCCATATCCAGCAGAATTTCCATCGTCCCAAAAACCTTTATGGGCTTAAACCACATATATTCAAAGCTCACGCCGTCCCGATACTGGTCCGTTGCCTTTACGCTGCCGTCCACCAGGATATAAATCTTTTCTATCTCTTCTCCTTCATAAATAAAGGTGGTTCCGCCCTTCATGTCCACAATATCGATCTGTTCCAGGATACTGATGGGAGCGTTTTCCAGATATTTATTCAGATAATTTCTTTTCTCATCATCTAAAGCCGCAATTAAATTCAATACTTTGTCCGTATGTCTGTTCAACATATCTGAGTCCTCCCTTTTATGAGGTAATGAACTACTTGAATCGTACATAATTTTCCGCCTTTCTCTCAACGACATATGTCGCATTTTCCATCATTTTACTGAAATTTTTGATTATAGTTAGCTAATTGCAGAAAAAATGCAGGGAAATACCGACAATTTCAGTATTTCCCCGCTTCAAATATTTCATTATGCTTTCCACCGGACCGGCCTTTCAGTTCATTTTTTAACCGATCCTTTATAACCGGTCTTTTTTTACCGGATTTTTACTGATCGAATGCTCCTTAATATCTTATGATAAGCGCTTTCAGGGGAACCTCATATCCTCCCATGCACACAAGGCAGACCCTTGATTTGTCAAATAGGCAGACCCGCGGCGAACGGTAAAATAATTCTTCCTGTTCATCCCTTATGACTTTCCGGTAAATTTCCGAAAAATCCGCCGTATTGTAAATAGTCAGAACCGCCTGGCTACCTTTAATATCGGTTACGGCAAAGGTTTCTCCCGTATCGGAAAAAACCGGTCCGCCTATGGTATTTCCTCCTTCGATATTTGCGCTGTACTTTTCTTCTCCCGTTACGGTATCCGCATAGCCCATTATTTTTTCAAAGGCCAGACTGTCCTCTCCAAACAACAGTTTTCCGTTCTTGTAAGCTGCCGCCGTTCCTGCGTCCTTTTCAAGTATATGGTTTTCAAACCCTGTGCCGTCCAGATTGATACATCCCCAGGACTCAACCGTAACATCTCCCTTTGCGGTTCCTCCGCTAAATACCAGCCCCTCCTTTTCTTCGTCAAAATACAGCGTATCAGGGGCCAGCAGGCCCGAAACGTTTTCCACCGGACCGGAAAAATCAAGTATCTGTCTTTGGCTTTCCTTGTTGCAGTCATAAATGCAAAGACCTTTCCAAAGGTCAAAATAAGCCAACATGGTCATATCGGGAGATACGCTCCACAGGGTTGCGTCAGGATATTTCGCTATATCATTTAACAAGATCCGTTTCTTCTCATGTAAAGCATTATCATAAAAGACCGCCAGCCAGACCTGGTCATCGGACGCTTCAATGACTCTAAAGGACCCGTCAGCCCCCTCATCACTGTTTTCCATATTATCTTCGGGCGCCCCTATGATGCAAAATCCATCATGACAGGGATAAATATACGGTATGAACCACGATTCCGTTTTTCCTTCCGCTATAATCTTTTCTTCCGCCACATCATAAAGATACAGGGTATTTTCTTTTAAAGCTATAAGCCTTTCGTTTCCTGCGTCCCAAAGATCCATGTCAGATCCGTCAAACAACTCATTGTTCAGTTCTGACACTTTTGGCAGGTCTTCCTTCATATTGCCTGACCGCGTAGAGGAATCCGCCCCAAGGGGCAAAGTGCCCATATCCGCAGCCCCTGCACTCAGTTCTGTTTCTCTAACGGACATACCGGCTTCCATCCCTTCCCCTTTATCGGAAGGAACACTGCAGCCGGCAAGTACCCATCCCATGATAAGGACTGCTTCGGCAAATCTCCATTTATTTCTTTTCTTCATTTCTCCCGGCTTCCTTTCTTCTGGATTTTTCTCCTGCCTTAGTTCCTACGGCCAAGGTATATTCAATTCCTCTTTCGCTTTCTGCAGCCAGTCAGGATTAATGGTTCCGCCCACTTCCCCGCCGGCAAAAGTGCCTCCTATCCATTCCTCATCCGCACCCTGTAAAAATTCGGCATAGCCAAAGCTTTCCGGTTTTCCTCCGATAATGATATAGTGGGTTATTGATTCCGAATCCTCATAAACATAGGTATAGGCATTTGTATCGGAAATTTCCCCGGTAATATCCAGATTCTCTCCATTGACCGTTAAATATAACCGCCCGTCTCTAAATTCCGCAGGGGCTGTTGCTTCCTCCAGGTTAAACTCCGCCTCACTGCTTATGCTGCCGTCTTCACTTTCCGTTTTTGTAAATACGGCTCCGTTAGAAGCGATGAACCTACTGATAAGGCCGCTTCCCGTATAGGCATACACAACTCCGTCCATTAGCAATAACGCCATGACTGCCGCCGCTGCGGCCGCCGCAAAACGCGGCATTTTACATATCTTTTGCCCCCCATGTTCTCTTTCCGTTTTCTCTTCTATGGCCTTTTCAATATCCAAAACACATTGTTCCGGCATTTCCACCTGATGAAAAACATCTTTTAATTCTTTCTGCATAAGTCAGACCTCCTTCAATTCTTCTTTTAAAATCCGCCGTGCTCTCGACAGCCTTGTTGTGACGGCGGACTCCTTGATCTTTAAAAGCTTTGCAATTTCCTTTGTGGAATACTCCTCGCAGTAATAAAGATAAACGACTGCTCTATAGCCCGGCTTTAATTTCATAACGGCCGCCCATATATCCTCATATTCCTGCTCATCAAAAGAAACCGTTTCTTCCCCCAGGGGTTCTGTTTTCTTCCACCGGGCGCTCCGCAAAAGACTTTTACATTGATTAGCCGTTACCTGCATAAGCCATGCCTTTTCCTTACCCGGCTTAATGGATTTTTGTTCCATGAGCTTTAAGAAAACCGTCTGGCATACATCCTCCGCCTCCTGTATGGAATGGGTATAGCTGACCGCTAAGCGGTAGACATCATTTTTATAATTTTGAAACAGTTCCATGATATCTGTCATCGTTGCACCTCTTTCCTGCCGTTTTTGAGATCTCACTTATAAGACGCATGACTCCCCTGTTTTGTCACAAAAAACAGAGCGCATAGTTCGATCTTCCATGCACTCTGACATTGTTTTTCTTAATTTGTTTTGATTACAGACTAAAGGATCATACTTTCTCAATAGCGCTTAAGTTTATCATGGAGAAGGTCTGGCTCTGCATCTGCTCGACCGTTTCAACTCTTATACTGCTGATACGATCTCTGGTCGTCTTAAAATCCGTTATTCTTTGGCGCTCTATCTCAGGTTCTAAAATATCATTTATGGTAATGCCGTATAATTTGAAGAGTTTCAGCAAAACCTCTAAATCGGTAATCGTTGTTCCCGTTTCCCATTTAGAAACCGCCTGTTCTTCTGTCAAGCAGGGACTAAAAACTTATTTTTTCTGTCAACATAACCACCACTCTCTTATTTATACCAAGAATAATAGCATTTTTCATCTCCTCAAAATCAACACTACCGCATCTTTTAAATCGTCACTAATTTTCTCCCTGTATAATTTCCAGTCCCTTTTTGAAGGCTCAACCATTTTCCATTTCCTCCATCTAAGCATTAAAGGCAACAATATATATGCCAATCGCAGGCAAATTGTAGTCTTACACATAACGATTGGCGTATTTCATGCCATTCCCTACTTTATTTGATCCTTATATACCTTCTGTTTTTAGTCGCTGCTGTGCAGGTCAATCTGCCCATTGCCACTAGTTCATTTAGCAACTGTCTTGTCCTTGGTCCTTTTAATCCTATTTTTTCAGCAATTTCTTCTGTCTTATACAATACTTCTAACTCCATGCACGCAAGTATCTGCTTCTGCCTTTCAGATAACAATGTCTCTTGCGTTTCTGCTGATTTTTCTGCTGATTCTGCTGATTTTTCTGCTGTTTTTTTTGTTAATTGTTCTCCATGTTTCGGAATCATTTTAAGATAAAGCGTTACCTGATTAAGGGCGTTATCTTCTATCAGTTCCGGTTGCACCCAGCCCTCTTCTTCCCAAGTTGCCAATATGGAGGGAAATCCGGAGCCTGCGTTGTCCCCAAATCCAACCATTCTAAGCATGGTCTGCATATGCGGGTTTCTTGATTTTGAATTTCCTCCCCGGTAAATATCCTCCAGCGGAAGCTTCAGAATACCTGGATTCGTAAATTCAAATCCATTTGATTTTTTTATCACTTTCAAAACACCTGCATCCATCAAATAGTCGGCATGTATAATAAGGTTTACAAATGCTTCCCTTACTGCTTTGTGTACCGGAGTTTCATCTATCCGCTGTATTCCCTCAAGTTTAAATGGCTTCTTCAAATCCTCCGTTAATTTAGGCGTGACTTTGGTGAAAAAATTAAACAGATTATTCTCCCATGTTCCATCGTAAGTAATCCTGTCATTCCATCGAATATCCATTGTAATTTCGCTTTCATTGCGATAATCCATAAAAATATTGTCAAACTCGTCCCTTATGGCAAGTCCGTCACCAAACATCATCAGACCGGCAAGTGTCAGCCCTTCCTTGCCCTCTCTTCTGTTTTTTCTGTATCCTCCAAGTTTTTCCAGAAATGATTTGTCATCAAGGGAATTCCAGACATGTCCATCATTCCTGATTTCAAAAATCTGCCGATATTTCCGCAATGTTTCCTTGTCAATATCGTCCATTGTATAATATTCTAAAATCATCCCATCATTGCCATCCGGATTCTGATCACGAATCATTCCTCTGATTTCATGTTCCGTTGCATGATAATCACCTTCGTTATTTCGCTTGAATGTCCCTTTGTATGGATTCTCGCCAACATAAATCGGGCGAATTTTATAATCAGCTCTCGGCACCTTAATCACAATCAGGCTAATGCCGGACTCTTCCACAATAAATACATCTTCATCTTTCAGAATATTACGATTGACCTTACTGCTGTTAATGGTGTTCCAAAAATCCTCTACCTGTTTCTTTGCATTTTGTATTCCCTGCAAAATGAATCTTTCTTCAGGGAGTGTTTTCTTTATATCTTCCCTCACTCCAAGAATAATATAACCACCTTTTGTATTAGCAAAAGCAGAGTATGACTCATAGGCAGAACGTGGCACATTGCTTTCTGCTTCTTTGCACTCTATGTCTACTTTCTCGCCTTTATAAATTAACTGTTTTAATTCCTGCATGTTCATAATACTCATTACCTGCTTTCATTCATGCTTTCCACAATTTGTATCAGCTGGGTTGCTATAATTTAGTCCTATTATACCACCAACCTGTCTTAAAATATCCAATATTTTTGCCAGATCATCTTACGTGTAATTGTGGCTTTTTCGCAAGAATTTCAAATATCCCGAAATAATATTTATATTCATCAGATTTCCCTCCTGTTGTCATTATAGGTCATCTTTTAAAAAGATAAAAGAATCTGATAAGCACCAAAAAGCAAACACCGGTTACATATTTATTTTTCTCTCCTGCATGGACAGCGGAAGTTCCAGACCGCTTTTTTCCAAAAGCTCCCGGTCTGTCAAAATCTTTGCTGTTTCCCCCTCACAGATTATTTTTCCTTTCTCAATTAAAATCGTTCTGTTGCAGGTATCAAAAATCATATCCAGGTCGTGGGAAGCGATAATTTTCAGCCCGCTTATCCCGTTAATGATATTG
>ULTO01025660.1_pt1 | contig 9935 bp, 8 predicted proteins | sample 1957601 | NCBI WGS metagenome assembly ULTO01 (sample SAMEA4835734, study PRJEB28245) | human gut metagenome | biome: gut microbiome; material: fecal sample | place: Denmark | collected 2008 | reverse complement strand
CCTTCCTCATAATTTCCCGGCTTAAAATAATCCGTTCCCCAGTCGGCGGAAAATTCTTTTACACAGGTAGTCAGGATTTCCACTTCCACGCCGCGCTTTACCATTTGTTTGGCAAGCCCCCTAAGATCCGCTTCCGCTCCTCCCGGTATCTTATCCCCGTACCAGGGGATCACAAATCCGATTTTTTTCATTCTCCTACCTCCTGCCGCCTGTCAGACTGTCAATCCGCGCTAAAAGCTGCTTTTCTATCCTGCTGTTGTTAAAATTCGAAAGGCGCTCTCTCTGGTTTAAAAGCACCTTTTCCCTTAAGGCCTCGTCCGTTAAAAGCCGGTTCATAACGCCTGCTGCCGCTAAAGGGTCTGCATCCGGCAGCAAAATACCGCTTCCGCCCAGGGTCTCCCCCACGGCCGAAGTGTTCTTTGCCACAATGGGCACGTCAAAGAACATGGCCTCCAGTAAAGGAACGCAGAAGCCCTCATGGTCGCTCATGCACAAAAACAGGTCTGCGCTTTTATAATACGCCAAAATAGCGGAAAACTTTATATGTCCGACAAAAACCACATTTTTTGTCCCCAGAACTTTTACATATTCCTTAAGGCTTTCATAATAAGCAGGAATCAACTCATGGTTGCCTATCAGGATCAGCCTGGATTTGGGATTGTAATATTTCTGGTAGATGTGGAAAGCCGCAATGATATCCTCCTGCCTTTTGTTGGGCACCACCCGGCCTGTAAAAATAATGTTGGCGCACCCGTCATCCATTTCCTTCAGGACTTCCACGTCCGGTTCCTTCTCATAGTCCTCAAAGGGGATCAGGATGGGCAGCACCTCTATGTCGCATCCGAATCCTAATTTTCTCAGTTCAGCCTTATTATAAGACGAATCCGCAAAGGCAAATTCCGGTTTGTCCGAAAGAAACGCCGCTTCCTTGTAGCCTGCAATACAGGCTTTTACCGTTTCCTTCTCATAGCCGAAAAAGAAATCAGGAGGGGTAATATTATGATATTTAACGATCTTTCTGCAGTTAAGCGCCCCGAAACGGCTGTTTAATCTATGTCCTGTGGATAAATGGTAGATCACGATATCATCCGGTTTTACAAAGGACAGATCTTTTGTGCTGACCGCAATATCCGTTCCCAGCCTTTCATCCACATAATCTGCCGCCACAATACTGTCATATCCGGCTTTCTTTAAACAATTATGGACTGCAAGCGCATCGTTTCCCACCGCATCCCCGAACGCCAAAATGGGGATCATATTAATTATTTTCATGCCCGTTTTCCCTCTTTAACTGTCCAATCTGTTCTTTCAGTCCTTCTACTTCTTCCCTTAAGGCTTCATTTTCTTTTGCAAGACAGTTCAACATATTGATACTGTCCACAACGGATGCGTTAAAGGCCGTCTGTTTGGCCACATGGGAACTTACGACCATGCGCACGGCCTTCTGTATGGCCTTTTTGACCGCCCGCTTCACGGGATTGCCGCTTGTAAGCTCCTCTAAAGAAGTATCCCATATGCCGTTTAAATTTACCAGCTCCCTGTGCATCATGTCTTTATCATATTTTTCAGGCAGCTTTAGAAAATCCTCCGAAAGATTCACATCCGCAAACTCGGGACCATTATTTTCCATGCCCTTTTCCCGGATCTCTTCCCGGATCTCCTCCATGATCTTATCCACATTAATTTCCTGCATCCGTCTTTCCTCCACTAAACATTTCACAAAACCGGCCTATAATCCGGTCCCATCCGTACTCTTCCCTGACGTAAGCGGCCGCCCTCTTCCCTGTATCCTCATTTACGAAAGGCTCAAGAAGCTTTGTAAGCCCTTCTTTGAATTCCTCATAGCCGGTATAGGAAAAGCCGCCGCCGCTTCTTTCCATATGTCCTTTTAAAACCTCACAGTTTCCGTTTACAAGGGCCGGATTCCCGTATGCCATTCCCTCTAACAGGGAAATGGAAAAGCTCTCGTACCGGGACGGAAGGCAGATGACTTTTGCCCCCTTCATCCCGTCGTATTTATCCCCGTCGGAAACAAATCCCACATAACGGATATCCTCTCTCTTTGGCAGCTCCATAAAGCTTTTTCCCATCAGCACCAGGGTCAGACCGTCTCCTTTTTTACCCGCTTTTTCCGTTTTCCCTTCTTCGAACACTTCCCTTTGATAACGGATAAAATAATCGATCAGTTCCCCGCAGCCCTTATTCTTCTCTATCCTTCCGGCAAAGACCAGGTATTCCCCTTCTATGCCGTACTTGCTCCGGAAACGCTCCCCGTCTGCATCTTCCTTTACGGAAATTCCCATTCCCAGCACTCTGTTTGGCACCCTTTGATTGCCAAAAAGCCTTTCCGTAAACGCCTTTTCCTCCCCGGTCAGATAGACGATCCCCCTTACCCTTGTAAACAGCTCCTTATATATGTTCATATAAATAGGTTCTTCGTCATGGGCCGTGGGAATGAACCATGCCTTGTCATAAACCTCCCTCGCTCCGAAATAAGCGGGATAATAAAGATAGGTCACAAAAACAAAAGCGTCGTATTCATCCTTATGCTCTTTTATATAAGAAACCAGTCCCGGCACATAGGGTCCCCTCGCTTTCAGGCGTAATTCCTCCAGCCGCTTAAAATGCATATGGAAACGCCGCATCAAAATTCCTGCGCCCCGCTGAAGCACACGGCTTCTCTTATGTTTTGCGGAAAATCTCCTGACCGTCACGCCGCCGATCTCTTCCACGTCTTTTTCATAATGATCTTCCCATGTGGTATAGGAAAGGGCCTTGCTGGTCAACACCTCTACAGAGCCTGTGTCCTTCAGATATTCAGACAGCTTTTCGGCCATGGCCCTTGTATAGCTTTCACTTCCCCCGGCAACTTCCATGCCGTATCTTTGATTGATAAATGCTATTTTCATTCTTGTCTCCACAGACCAGACAAACATATACTAAAAATCCGGCTTTGTACCGTTCTATGTCCATCCGCCCCTCAAGCTATTTTTCTTTTAGCAAAATCCCGCTGATCCCTTTTGCCGTTTCCTCCCAGGTAGGCGGCGCAAAGCTTTTTAGCTTATCCTTTATGCTTTCGTATTCCGACGGCTTTTCCAAAAGCCCGGAAACTGCCTCTGCCAGCTCTTCCGGCTTATCCTGTGAAAAATACAGGGCATATTCCCCTCCCACCTCCATATTGATGGGCGTGTCCGCCGCAATGACCGGCACGCCTCTTACCATGGATTCTATAATGGGCAGTCCGTAGCCTTCAATATAGCTTGGAAAAGCCAGGGCATAGCAATGGGCATACAAATAGTCGATCTCTTCATCGGAAGCCCCGTTTACGTGCCAGATGCCTTTTCCGAAATCCTCATGCCCTTCCATTCTCTTTATAAAATCATCCACATCCCAGCCCTTATGTCCCGCAATGACCAAATGCATACCGAGCTTTTTTAATCCCCGGTCATAGGCCGCAAGGAGCAGCTTGTGGTTCTTCCTTGGATCGATAGTCCCCACCATCAAAAGGTAAGGGCCTGACTTTGCTATTTCCACGATCTCCTCGGAAACCATGCTTTGTCCTACCGGCCTGCCTCCTGCCGCCTTTTTGCTTATACGCCCCGCCGCGTCCTTTTCGGAAGGCTTTTTAAAATCTCCCCCCAAAGGAACAATTTTTACGGACGGACAGGTTACATCCAGTTTGCCGCACAAATCCTCTATGGCGCTTTTGGTAGCACGGGAAGTGACCACGATCTCATCCGCATATTGAATAACCGCTCCTGCAAAATCCAGAAAATTAAGCATATCGTCTAAAGGGCAGAACTGCGGATGGGTCACGCCTATAATATCATGTACAAAAGGAACGATCTTTACCCCCGCCGCCTTTAACCCCGGATACAGATAGCTGCGCCTTACCCTGGTCTTCCATACGGCATCCACATCAAAAAATACGGAATCTTTTTCCATTCCCAAAAGCGGAATGTGCGCTCCGGTCCTAAGCCTCTTGCGGCTGCCCTTCTTTTCCCTGCAGAAAGCGGCAAAGCCTTTCGCATCGATGATCTCAAAATCATCTTTCTTCTGATGGTACTCTAAAAAAATGAGCTCAAGTCCCGGGGCGTGATAAAGTTGTTTGGTCAGTTCCATGACGACTCTGGGAATTCCCGTAAAATTTGTTCCTACGAGCACCATGGAAATATCAATATATACCTTTTTCATAGCTTCTCCGTTCAACAAAATAGCTTCCGAATCCCATTCTGCATCCCCGTCGGCATCTTTTTAGCCAGCTGCCTTAAAAAAATAGAATTTTTAACGCCGGAGACCCCCTTAAGGATCCGCCCCTTTATGCCCGGCCTTATATCCCCGTAAGGACTGTTTACCGGCTTTATGTCCCTGACGGCAAAGGCCCCTTCTTTCGCCGCCGCCTTTAATATCTCACGTCTGTTCCTTTTCTCAAAGCTTTCCGCCTTTTGTTCCTCCGGGAGCTTCTGGAAAAAGCCCAGCCAGAGCGCATCTGCAAAGCGCTTTCCTTCAAGCTCCAGAAACGGGTCAAGGTCCATTTCCTTCGGAGCACACCCTATGGAGGCTTCAAAACTCTCCCGGGCACATTTCAGAGGACGTCCGTGTTTTTCCGTCTCCTCCGAAACCAGGTCAAAGAGCCTTCCGTAAACTTCCGTATCCCGCCCATCCGGGGCATCCGCCTCGCTCTTCATCTGTTTTTTGCCTTTTCCGTATCCTCGGTCATTCTCTTCCTGCCCTTTCCTCTCTGCAGTCTCATGAAACAGCTTCAGATACTGTCCTGCAATTCTTTTCTTGTCGTAGCTAAGAACCGCTCTTTTATTTTCTTCCAGGATTTTTTCCATATCCTTTCTCAAATCCCGGCTTCCGACGGTCATTTTAAGCATTGCCTTATATAATGCCCCGGCGTCCCTTGCCGGTTCGTAATAAAAAGCCTTTCCCATGGTCACTTCGTAAAGGGAAGTCTCCTTTGAGGAAATAACGGGACACCCCGCCGCCATGGCCTCTATGGGCGTCATGCCGAAGCCTTCATAGAGGGAAGGCGTTACAAACACCTTTGCATGATGATATAAATATCGAAGCTGTCCCTCCGTCAGGTAACCTGTCAGGATCACTCTGTCTTTCAAATGATTTTCCTCTATATAATCCGAAATTTCATTGGCTCCGTTCCAGGCCGCCCCTGCAATGACCAGCTTAAGGGAAGGGGAAATATCCGGATTCTTAATCAGCATATGAAAAGCCCGTACAAGAGTAATAAGGTTTTTGTGCTTTGCCAGAGAATTAACACAGAGAACGAACTCCCCCTCAAAGCCTTTCAGGGCATCCGCTTCCTCTTCTTCTATTTCCTTAAAATCAATAGGCTCATAGATCAGCGAGAGCTTCCCTCTTACACATTTCCTGAAATACTTCTTATAAGTGCCTCCCACATAACGGGAAATGACCACTATTTTATCCGCCTTCCTCAAAGCATTTTTGTAGAAGATTCCAAAATAGCATCTTTTTAATGCGCTGAAATATTCCGGATAAAATTTATACTGAATATCGTTGGGATTTACCACAAGAGGCAGGCTCCACCTGTTATTGAGTCCCGTCTGAAAAGTGGGAAAATACAACAGATCCAGTTTTTCCTTTTCCGTAAGGCCCGGCAGGCAAAAGGTTTGAAACCATATAGTCCTGAAAGCATGAGGTCCTTTTATATCGTAGACCCTGCAGGTAATGCCGGGAAAAATTTTATGATAATCCCTGTAAATATCCCTGTGAATAAAATAAAGAAATTCATCCTCCGTCTTTCCTGCGGCCCTCTGCTCTTCAAGGCCTTTTATTAAATTTTTAACAGCCGCTTCCGTTCCGCCGTTCTTGTGGTCGGGACGGATAAAGGATAAGTCGATTCCGATCCTCATTTTTTTACTATTCCTTTCTTTCCCTTTATCCCTGCCGTTCAATCAAAATCCCGCCACAGGTTTCGTGCAGAAAATTATCATATCATTTTAATAAATAACACTCGCTATCCAAAGATAAATTTTCCAGCTTCCATCAAAATACATTCTATGATATACCATCTGCCATAACCGTTATCCCGATAACACCCGTACCGGTCCTTAATGCGCTTTACGGACAGCTTGAGGCTTCTTTTATTGCTTGCCCCGCCCATACTGAAATCGGCAAGGACCCTGTGGATGACCTCCACCTTTTTTCCCGCCTTCTTCATGGCAAGGTAGGCTCCGTAATCATCGTGGATCCCCTTCTGCCTAAAGGGAAACTCCCTGTAAACCGACGTTTTCACAAACATGGTAGGGTGGTTCCAATGTCTGGACGTCTCATAGCGGGAAAGGGCCGCTTTTTTTATGATACGGCTGCCGTCGGCCTTATGTATGGCAATATCCCCAAAGGTAATATCGCAGCCCTTCTTAAGCATGGTCTTTACGGAAAGAGACACCGCGTCCTTTTCATACCAGTCGTCGCTGTTGATAAAGCCCAGTATTTCCCCCTTAGCCATGGCGATCCCCTTATTCATGGCGTCATAAATACCCTTATCCTTTTCCGATACGATCCTGTATAAGTACCCTCTTTCAAGGGCCTGCTTTTCATATCTCTTACAAAGCTCCACCGTTTTGTCGCTGCTCCTGCCGTCTATGATCAGATATTCGATCTTAGGATAGGTCTGGCCCAAAACGGATTTTATGGTCTTTTCAATGGTCTTTTCACTGTTAAATGCCACAGTGACAACGGTCACTAAGGGTTCCATTTTTCCACCTTCAATTCCTTATCATAGCAAAGATTCCCGAAAGCCTTGTTTACAAGCTTTCCATACTTCCCCTTTGTTCTGCCCATACCCTTCACAAGGGGATTGAAAAGCTTAGTCAGACGCACCTTCTTTCCCCGTCCCGCCGCAATGTCCTGTACCATCCCGGACGTATGCCCGTACTCATGATCCTGTGGAAAATAAATACCGCTTTCAGGCTCTTCTATAATCTGCTTTACGGCTTTTGCCAGGTTTTCTATGGATAAAACGCTTCTTTCGTTTTCTATGGCGGGAAAAAAGGGCATGACTTTTGCAATTTTCTCCAGAGTGCGGTAATTCCCTTTACATCCCTCCCCGTAAATCATGGGAGGCCGCAGGATCGCAACCTTAAAATCCCCATCTGCAAGGGGCTTTAAGCCTTCCTCCGCTTTTACCTTGCTGTCCCCGTAAAAGCCTGCAGGCGTAAGGGGCGTATCCTTTGTGATGACCCGTTTCTCCCCTATGCCTCCGCTTTCGCCGTATACGATAATGCTGCTCATATAAAGGAACAGCCCCACGCCCTGCTTTTTTGCCTTCTTCGCCGTTTCCACGGCCAGACGGCAGTTTACATCATAATAGCGCTTCTTTTCCTCTTCCGAGACCTTTTCCACATCCGCATGGGCGATCCCTGCCACATGAAATACGGCATCATATGACGAAAAGTCATATTCCCTCCAGGCATTCCCTCTCATATCAACAGTGTCCACCTGGTATGACCTTTCCGCAAGATACCGCTCCACGTTTGTCCCTATATAACTGTTTTTACCGGTTATCAGTATTTTCTTCACCTTTTCATCGCTCCCGTACCGCCTTCTACAACGCCTTCACTTTTCAGCACGCTTAAAAAGGTTCCGAAAAAGCAGCGCAGATCCATGAAAAGTCCCATCTTTTCTTTATATTCCCCGTCAAGTCTGGCTTTTACGGGAATTTCCAGCTCATCCCTGCCGTTGATCTGCGCCCAGCCCGTAAGTCCCGGCCTGATGTCGTTTGCACCGTATTTGTCCCGTTCTTCTATCAGATCGTACTGGTTGTAGAGAGCCGGCCTCGGGCCTACCACCGCCATATCCCCTTTTAAGATATTAATAAGCTGGGGCAGCTCGTCAAGGCTTGTCTTACGTAAAAATTTCCCCGTCTTCGTAATATACTGTTCCGGATTTTTGAGAAGATGGGTCGGCATATCCTTTGGGGTATCCGTCCGCATGGTCCGAAATTTTAAGATCATGAAATGTTTTTTGTGGATTCCCACCCGCTTCTGTTTAAAAAACACCGGACCCTTCGATTCCGCTTTGATCATAACAGCCAGAATCAGAAAAAGAGGAGAAAGCACGATCAATCCCATAAGCGAGAGCATAAAATCTACAAAGCGTTTCCATTTCTGATACATGTTTTCCTCCTGTTCATCCTTTTTTCTGAAGTTTACGGCTTCCTTATTCCTGCGTCTCTTCGCTGTGGTCAATGGTATAAGTAGGCACGATCCTGCTGACAACCTCCTTGATATCGGGAGAGTCTTTTAAAGACGCCTCTTCAAGCTCCGTAAGACCTTTTGCAAACTCTTCCTCATCAAATTCAATGGGCTTTCCGATGTGGATCATCTTATTTGCCGTGGCCGTCAGCCCCTCTTCATCCATCAAAAGCTCCTCATACATCTTCTCGCCGGGACGAAGGCCCGTAAATTCGATCTTGATGTCCTCATCCACCTTGTATCCCGAAAGCTTGATCAGGTTTTTGGCAAGGTCTAAGATCTTAACCGGTTCTCCCATATCCAGCACAAAGATTTCCCCGCCCTTTGCGTAGGCCCCCGCCTGCAGCACGAGAGAGACCGCCTCGGGAATGGTCATAAAATAACGTATGATATCCGGATGTGTGACCGTAACCGGCCCCCCCGCTTCGATCTGCTTTTTGAACAGGGGGATCACGCTGCCGTTGCTGCCTAAAACATTTCCAAAGCGCACCGCCACAAAATCCGTTTCCGAATGCTTGTCCATGGTCTGGATGATCATTTCGCAGATCCTTTTGGAGGCTCCCATAACATTGGTAGGGTTTACCGCCTTATCCGTAGAGATCATGACAAACTTCTTAACGCCGTACTTATCTGCCGCCACAGCAGTCTTTAAAGTGCCGAAAACATTATTTTTGATGGCCTCATTGGGGCTTTCCTCCATGAGCGGCACGTGCTTGTGGGCCGCCGCATGATAGACAATGTCCGGCCTGTATTCCTTCATAATGCTGTTCATCCGGTGGGTGTTGCGCACGGAAGCGATCAGCACCGTAAAATCCAGTTTGGGATATTTGCGGCCAAGCTCCTGCTGTACCTCATAAGTAGTATTCTCATAAATATCCACAATTATTAATTTCCGGGGATTGTGGGCCGCCACCTGTCTGCAGATCTCGCTTCCGATGGAGCCGCCGCCTCCCGTGACCAGGACCGTTTTATTTTCCACATAACCTAAAATCTCATCAATATTGACCTCAATAGGCTCCCTGCCCAAAAGGTCTTCAATATCCACTTCCCTGAGCTTGGAAACGTTCACATCCCCGTTAATGAGCTGGTACACGCCCGGCAGGATCCGCATTTTGCAGCCGGTATCCTTACAGATTTCCAAAATCCCCTTGACCTGGGACTTCTTGGCGGAAGGAATGGCAATGATGATCTCGCTGACATTAAATTTTTCCACGTTATCCGGTATGGTATTCCTGTCCCCCACGATGGGAACCCCCCTCAAATACTTGCCGTGGCAGATGGGGTTGTCGTCTATGACGCAGACCGGATTCATCCTCAGATAGCTGCTGGTCTGTATTTCCTTGATAATGGTATTCCCGGAAGCTCCGGCGCCTACGATCATACAGTTGATATCCTGCTCCTTCTGCATCCGGTGTATCCGCCTGTGCTGCAGCACGCGCAGGATACGATAGGAAAAGCGGGTGCCTGCCGAAAAAATCAGCATAAAAAAGCCATAGAAAAAGGGATAGCTGTATGGCATCCTTCTGCCCATGACCAGGAAAATGACCGGCTGCATCAGGGCACAGATAAATACAGCTACCAGAATATTAAAAAGCTCCGAATCGCTGGCATATCTCCAGACGCTCTTATAAAGCCGGAACAGCCAGTATATCAGAATCGTAATGATCACATTAACAGGAAACGCCTCCATGACCGTAT
>ULTO01058245.1_pt1 | contig 10007 bp, 8 predicted proteins | sample 1957601 | NCBI WGS metagenome assembly ULTO01 (sample SAMEA4835734, study PRJEB28245) | human gut metagenome | biome: gut microbiome; material: fecal sample | place: Denmark | collected 2008 | reverse complement strand
TCTTTTATTTTTCCTCGTATCCTGCAACCTATTGATGTTTCGCCCTCATAGTTCTCGCCGAGGTCTTGTGGGTTTGGCAGAACTGCTTTCAGGAATTGTAAAGGAACTATTTTATGCCCTTCGTAATCTATAGGAACAATTGAAGCCATTCCGATGTTCTGTATAACTCTTAAATGAGTAAGATATTCCTGCCCGAAAGTCATCCAGAATCGAGCACGTTTTATTGTCGGAAAATTTAAAACAAGGCTTTCAATTTCTTCATGGTGCAGAAGGTAGCTTTCGCGAGGGCCTATGTTGGGATAATTCAGCGTTTTGTGTATTTCCAACGGCTCTGTTTCTACCCATTTACCGTCTTGCCAATACAAGCCTTTCTGAGTTATCTCGCGTATGTTTATTTCGGGGTTGAAATTAGTTGCAAAGGCTTTGTGGTGGTCGCCTGCGTTGCAATCAACAATATCCAGATAGTTAATCTCGTCGAACACATGCTTTGCTGCGTATGCGGTGAATATGCTCGTAACGCCCGGGTCGAAGCCACAACCGAGAATAGCCGTCAGTCCTGCTTTTTCAAACTTATCACGGTATGCCCATTGCCAGCTGTATTCAAAATGTGCTTCGTCGCGCGGTTCATAATTTGCCGTATCCAGATAACTGGCTCCAGCGCGCAAGCATGCATTCATTATTGTTAAATCCTGGTATGGCAAAGCTAAATTAACAACCATGTCAGGCTTATAGGTTTCCATCAGTTTTGTCAAATCGTCTTCATTATCTGCGTCGATTTGAGCGGTTTGAATGTCGTTTCTTCCAATAGATTGTACAATGGTGTCGCATTTAGATTTTGTTCTGCTTGCCACCATTATGTCCGTAAACACGTCCGGATTCTTCGCCATTTTTTTTATGGCTACTGTTGCTACGCCTCCGGCTCCTATCACTAAAACTTTTCCCATGATGTTTATGTTTATTTGCGTGCAAAAATACACTTTTTTGCGGACAAATATTCATTTTTCAACAGATAAGACTAAGCCGTAAAACAAAAGGGTATAATTTTAAAAGCGCAACTTATAACAAGCTGCGCTTTTAAATGATGTATGCAATTAACTGAATTTGTTGCAATAATGATTATTGAGCGGTTAGTTCCACTACCCTGCTTTGTGCTTGTCCTTGACTAAATACGTCTATACCTACTTTCATAAGGAAATCGCCTGAATAAACCTTGCCGTTAGCTTCCATTCCTGATTTTGCAGAAGGCATTAGATTTATTTCTTCTACTTTATATTTTTTATTCGGATTAAGTCCTTGCAGCTTTACCTTGAACAGCTTTTCTGAAAAGCGAGGATGTATGTCATAAGCAAAAAGAACGGCTTTGTTAGTATCTTTGCTAACGTAATTAAGTGCCATGTGATTAGTTTCATAGGGTGATACCAATCGATATTGTTCACCGTCTAAAATAACGTTTTGCAAACGTTTCCAGTTAGCTACTGCCGTTTGACAAAAAGCTAATTCGTCTTTATTTAAATCTTTCAACCCTATATCGAATCCTAATTTACACATGGAAGCTACATCGGTGCGAAATTTTACAGATGTAGACCTATTCCAACTGGTAACATGCGCACACATTGCCTTGGACGGGAAGAATTGTGAAAAGCCCCATTGTATGTATATGCGCTCTATGGGGTCGGTGTTGTCGCTGCACCAAAACTCTGTAAAATATTTCAATGCCTCATAGTCGCAGCGCGCTCCCCCACCGGAGCATAACATCATTTGTACTTTAGGGTAGTTTTCTTTAACACGTTTCATAACGTTATACACACCTCTAACGTGGTCAATGTATAATTGTCCTTGCTTATCTTTTAAGTAATGGGAATATATATTTGTAATAGGACTGTTACAATCCCATTTGAAATATACTATTTCAGGATTCTCTTTCATAATGTTTTCTACAACACCGTAAACATAATCCTGTACTTTGGGATTACTAAGGTCGAGGACCAACTGATTCCTGTAGTAGTAAGTATCCCGGTTAGGTAGAGTTATCGCCCAATCAGGATGTTTCTCAAACAATTCACTGTTGGGATTAATCATCTCAGGTTCTATCCATATACCGAATTTCACTCCAGCGTCTTTTGCTGCTTGTACCAAAGCAGGTATACCACCGGGCAACTTGCTATGATTTACTTCCCAGTCGCCTAAACCAGCACGATCGTTATTCCGCGGGTGTTTGTTTCCAAACCATCCGTCGTCCAATAAAAACATGTCAACACCTAAATGTTTGGCTTCTTTCATTAAGTTCGAAAGTACTTCCTGATTGAAATTGAATCCTGTATTCTCCCAGTTATTCAAAAGAGTATAGCGACTTCCCATACCATCTTTTAAACTATATTTCCGCGCCCATTCATGTATGTTGCGGCTTCCTTGGCTTGCGCCGTTATAGCTTAGCGTAAAAATAAATTCTGGCGTAGTGAATATTTCATTGGGCTTTAATTCATACTCTGACGCGTATGGATTTATAGATGGTATTACGCGAAGATTTCCCACATTATCTACTTCAAATGTAAATCTAAAATTACCTGTCCATCCGAGAGTACCCATTAAAACTGTTCCTTGATGTTCGTTTACGGGTTGCTCCAGGCCTATTTCAAAAAAAGGATGTGTCAACATTGCAGCACGACTACCTAACTTGGTGTCGATAACTTTTTTTCCGAACTGCAGTTGTTGACTGCTCATTCGTGCTTCTTTTGCCCAATCGCTACTGAATTCCGTTAAATAATATGCAGAATTACAAAAATAGAGCATAGTTGTTGCGTATGCTGACATGCGTATGGGCTTTTTTTCATTGTGCTTTATTTCGCTCCATGTTTTTATAACGTTCTCTTTATTATATGCAACATAGTGCAGTTTTACGTCAACAGGATAACGATTGTCGCGCAAATTGATTATAGTTTCAGTTCCACCATCAATTTGTTTAGTTTCTGAAGATACATAATAAAGATATGTAGAAGGATTTCCGTCATTGTGCGTTATTGCTATTGCGGGTTCAAAGTACTCTTCATTACCCGAGCCGGAGTAAACTTCCCAGCCACGACGTGAAACACTTCCGTCGGAACCTGCATGTACATACCATTTGAAGTTTTGTGCGTCTTCGGTATGTAATAGTCTTTCACCCAAATATGTTTGATATAGACGACCGTTGTCGCCTACTTGTAAAATCAAATCCGTATTATCAGTAGAGATACGGATTATTTTTTGTTCTGCTGCATTAATAATTCCAAAATTCAGCAGTGATAGCAAAATAAAAAAAAGTTTTTTCATGTAATACATATATAAGTTTATACTGTACACAAAAGTAAACTTAAATTTTGAATTATCACTCTCATTATGCTAAATAACGAATTAAGATATATAATTTTGTATTCATACGTATTTAAATCTTACGACCACTTTAAAATATCCTAACAAAGTCATTTTAATAATATGAAAATAACTGTACTTATCGACAATACACCATCTGACAACAAGATTTTTTTTGCAGAGAAAGGACTATCTATTTATATTGAAACTTCACGTAGAAAAATTCTTGTTGATACAGGACTTACCGGCAAGGCTTTTAATAACGCGGCTAGTATGGGTATTGATATTTCAGATGTTGATATATTAGTACTTTCGCATGGACATATTGACCATACAGGAGGGTTAAAACGTTTTATTAACGCAAATAATAAAGCCAAGATTTATGCCTCATCTCTAATTTATAGTTTAGAATACTATTCGAACAGACATGGTAAAGTTCATAGCTTGTCGCCGGATTATGAAGTTTTTAAACAGAATTACAACCGCTTTGTGCTGCTTAAGGATAATACAGAAATATGCAAAGATGTTTATGCTGTGTTCAATAACACGCATTTGCAACCAAGGCCTTTAGGCAATAAATATTTGACTGTAGAAGAAAGAGAAACATTAAAACCATATGTTGCTAATGATGAAATAGCATTAGCAATAAAGAAGAAAGAAGGATTGGCTATATTTTCACCATGTACACATTCGGGTTTGTTAAATATTATACCATCGTGCGTTGAATACACCAAAGAACAAACCGTACAGTTCTTTTTGGGAGGATTGCATTTACTTGATGAAGAAGCAGAAGTAGAAAATAATTATATATGTTATATGGCGGATTCGTTATTAAAGTTATATCCTAACATAAAGTTGTACACAGGGCATTGTACGGGGGAAAGAGCCTGTTATTATTTAAGCACTGTTTTAAAAGAAAACTTCATAAAATTCAAGACAGGAGACGTTTACAATCTATAGGCTATTATATATTATGGCAATTGGTCTTGTTACTTCTTTATAAAAAGATACTTTGATGGTATTTTTACTAATTTGCGTTTAACGACTTTCCTCATTACTTGCGGGCTTTTCATTTCCAACGAAAAAGTATCGGCTGATACATGCTTGAATGCGATTTCTTGCGTCTCCGAACCGAAATCGTTTGATAGCCTTATAATTGCAGTTTTATCCTTTATCTTAAAACTTGTTACAATCCATGTTCCATATACATTACCGTTCATATATCCGTTAGTTGGCCCCAGCATACTGAACCCCGGTATGTTTATTGTCTCTTCTAAAAGATTTAAATGTAATGCAATATCATTGCTTTTATTGTAGAAGTCTCCGCTAAATATTTTAGCTTCCTGCGCCGGAGAAGTTACATATGAAAAGGAAAATAGAATTAACGGCCAAATTTTCATGTCTTATTTTATTTTCATAACCCATGCGTCGTACGCAAAATCATGATTGCGCAATTCTCGTAAAGCAATATTTGCTTCTTTTTCACTTCCATACCTAGAATATATTATGCGCCTCATGCTTTTAGTATTGTATATCTCGGCTTTCTTGAATCCTTTATTTTCTATTTCACATATGAAATTCTTAGCATTCTTTTCTGTTACGTCGCTAGCCAATACTATTGTGTATTCATCTCCTTTGTCTACAGATATTGTAGCCTGCTTGGGAGTGCTTTTGTTGATGGATACACGGCTCGCCTTTGCAGCATTCGCTCCTTTTATGTTCTCAAAAGTTTCTAGTTTGTTATTGCCTTTTTCATTACTACTCATTATTTGAGGTGCTTCGTATACAACGTCGTATAAAAGCGAAGCGTGTGATGTCGTTTCAGAATAATTGCCTAATGGGAAGGAAATGCACAAGAAAGAAACAATAAATACAATAAACACTCCTATTACGTGCACAAAAGAGCGCCGCATTGAGAAAGTATAAACTTTTGAGGTGTTGCTTTCGCTATTTTGAGGGAGGACTGAATTTTTTATGTTTAGTAAATTGGTGTCTTTTAATTCAGTCGTTTGCCTGCTCTGCATAAATGTTTCAGCATTTATACCAGGCAGCGCATACAAACCAGGCGTTATTATATCTACAGTTGATGTCTTAAATTGATACGATCCGTTTTTTTTGCAGAAAAGCACACCTAATCCCTCGATACAAAAAGTGCCATTATTATCAAGATTATAACGGACATTCTGCAAATCTTTGTTTAGCAAGCGTAAAGCGTCAGGATAGTTTAAATCATGAATTTGCATGTATGCCTGAACCAACAAACCGTCATTTAAAGTTATCGCACTATTAAACCCTATTATTCTTTTAGGTGATGCAAATGTTTTATTTGCTATATCATATCTTGCGGGTTCATAACTTGCAATAAACCCACCAATACCCGGAAGAATAACACAGTCGTTATCTGCTAACAAGCATACTATGCAACGCGACAATTCATTCATGTTACAAAGATACGACTTTTTACATAAACTTTATTATGTATCTATTTGTTTTAACGCAAATTCCGAATAATGATTAAATAGTACTATGTTAATTTCATGTCAATTTGTGTATAAAGTCGGTGAAACGTTCCAAACCAACTTTTAATGTGGCACGAGGACAAGCTATATTCCAGCGCATAAAACCTTCGCCGTCTGTACCATATATTGTACCGGCATTAAGCCATAACTTTGCTTTGTCTATAAGTTTCTGCTCTAATTTTTCTGACGAAAGTCCTATTGCACGACAATCCATCCAGACAAGATAAGTTCCTTCCAAAGTGGCAATTGGATACATTGGAAGATTCTCCTGACAAAAGGCTTTCATATAAAAATAGTTATTATGCAAATATTCTATTAGTTGTGTAAGCCATTCTTCTCCTTCGTTATAAGCGGCTTGCGTAGCAATAACGCCAAAAGGATTGACATCGCATACCTCGTTATCATTTATCGCGCGGTCTATCTTTGATTTTATTAATTCATCAGCGCAAACAATGTTCGCTATCTGCAGCCCTGCTATATTAAACGCCTTGCTTGGCGATATACATGTCACAGAATTTTGAAGAAAATCATCGGAAATAGACGCAAATGGCGTGTAAAAATAGCCAGGGTAGACTAATTCACAGTGTATTTCGTCGGAGATTATGGTAACATTATTCTTAATACATATTTCACCTATTTGTTCTAATTCTTCGCGCTTCCATACACGGCCAACCGGATTATGCGGATTGCATAGCAGCATTAGTTTGACTTTTGGGTCGGAGACTTTACTTTCTAAATCATTAAAATCTATAGTATAAGTGTTATTTGCATAGACCAAAGGTGAATATACTATTTCGCAGCCGTTATTTCGGATTGAAGAGAAAAAGCAATTATAAACAGGTGTTTGCACAAGCACCTTATCTCCCGGAACGGTTAGTGCTTTAATAATGGCAGATATGGCAGGTACAACACCTGAAGTATAAATAAGCCAATTACGGTTGATTTTCCATCCGTGACGTTTCGAAAACCAATTTATAACAGCGTCATAATATTCATCAGGTACGCGGGTGTAACCGAATATTCCATGTGTTATACGACGTTGCAATGCGTTTACTACAGGCTGTGCAGTACGAAAATCCATATCTGCCACCCACATAGGTAAAACGTCCTGATTCGGTATGCTATCCCACTTATAGGAATTCGTTTTACGTCTTTCTATTTGCTCGTCGAAATTGTATTTCATTTCAATTGTTTTGGTTGTTATCACAAGAACGTTCGTTCCTTATATGTATTTTGCAATCGGCGGGAGCTTTTATGTTATTGTCTATCGTAATAGAACCTATTTCATCTGCGGTAATAAATCCAGACTTTGGGTTCTTGATATTCGTAATACTTCCTTTGATTTCAGCGTGCACTGTGCTGTATTCAAAGGCGCGGTCGCAATCTGGTCCAAAGGTACAATTTTCCAAAACAAGATCATGCGCGTAACACAATGGTTGTTCACCCGTAATATGGCAGTTTACCAAACGCAGGTTCTTAGAATGCCAGCCAAGATACTCACCGTTAAGTTCAGAATCATAAATAGTAACGTTCTCTACTTCCCAAAAAGCATCTTTCGTGGTTATTTTAGCATTGTGTATCTCGACATTCTTTACATACTGGAATACATATTTGCTGTCACTTTCCAACCCGTCCACATAGATGTTATTGCTAAACATGAATGGGTAGGTTCCGTCGTGCAAATGAAGATTCTTTATATGTATCCCGTTGCAGCGCCAGAAAATTTCGTCTGCGTCATTAATTTCAACATTTTCAATGTTTATGTCATTCATTTCGCGAAACATTTTAGGCGCGTCGATACGGGTGTTTTTCATTAGCAGATGATCCGAATACCATAGAGCCGAGCGGCCGCCTACATCAAAGAAACAGTTTTCTATAACAAAACCATGTACGTGCCAGAATGGATAGTTTCCTTCAAAGCGGCAATTCGTGGCCTTGATATTACTGCATTCTTTGATAGCCGATTCGCCTGCTCTAATTATCACATTGTCTAAATGCAGGTTGTGCGAAGCGAACAATGGACGCTCGCCTCCAAATTCAGTGTCCTTTATCAGTTTCATGATCCAACTTTTGTTACAATGCAAAAATACTTCATAAATGTCTTGCCGCTTGTATATAAATTACAGATGTTATGACCTATATTACATGCGTATTACTTTAATAGTAATAAATCACACATTACCGAATGCCTTTGTCATCCAATTTCTTTTAAATAGCCTTATAAGAAAAATAATGCCACGAAAGCACAATTCTATGCACATGGCAATCCACACACCTTTAAGTCCCATAGTCGGAGCTAACAAAGCAGCAAGCGACAGCCGTATAGCCCAAATGCTGAAGAAATTCATAAGACAAGGAACCAGCGTATTGGCCGCTCCGACGAATACTCCATATGCAACAATAGACGCAGCAAACATAGGCTCGGCAAACGCCTCTATGCGTAATGCCATTATACCTAATGACCGTATTTCTTCAACAGGAGTCATCAATCCAATGATTTGTGGGGCAAAGATATACATGAGCAAGCCCATTAATCCCATTATTATCATGCCCATAAATACAGTTATGAAAGCAAAGCTGCGGGTTAGACGTCTGCGTTTTGCGCCTACGCTTTGGCCTACCAACGTCGTTGCTGCGTCGGAAATGCCGTATCCTGGCATATAACAAAGGCTTTCTGCCGTAATAGCGAACGAATTTGCTGCTATGGCGAAAACTCCAAGCGGCGCAACAATTACGGTAGTCATAATTTGAGCGCCGCATATTACTACGTGTTCAAGTCCCATAGGTAAGCCTATGCGCAATGCTTTTTTTAATATATTAACTTGAGGGCGGAAGCTGCCTTTTTCTTTTGTTAGTTTAAGTTCCGAAGAATGTGTGCATAAATACCACATTTGAATGGTTGCTACTACCGTTTCTGCTGCGACTGTCCCTAAAGCCGCTCCCTCTACTCCTAATCCTGCCCCTGGTATAAATATATCTATCCCTGCTACAACTGCATGACGGGTAGGAAATATAAGAAAGAAATTGAAAATAACATCAAGAACGCACATTACAACTCCCAACAAACTCGGTATTCGCATATTGCCGCTGCAGCGTAGCATACCACCTGCAAGGAAGTTCAATTGCAAGGCGGGTAAGAACAGAGAAAAAATAAGAAAATATAGCGAAGCGTCGTGATGTATGGATACATCGCCGCCCAACCATTCAGGCAAGACACCGCTGATAGCAACGCCTATGGCTGCCAGTGCAAAGCTAAACAATGTTGTTGAAGTGACGGCTTGCCGTAACACATTGCGTGCACCTTGCATATCGCCGGCTCCTATCCTGTGTGCCACTTGCACTGAGAATCCGGTAGATGACGCTATGCATAGCCCCCAGAACAACCATGTTGTAGTAGAAACAAGACCTATGGCGGCAGCTTCTTCTGCGCCAAGACTACCGACCATTGCCGCATCAATATATTGCATTACAATTGAGGAGAGTTGCGCTACAACAGCAGGCACACTTAACATTACCGTCAAATGTATTTGCTGGCCTAAGGTCATAGGTCTGCCTTCTCGGATAAGAGCAAGTAAACCGGTGCTTGTTTCTCTTCTAAGGGTCATCAGTTATTATTAAATATTGTATCGCATTACCGATAAGTAAGTCCACAAAATTTTCAAGTTGCAAAAATAGGCGGTTTTTCTTGTTTATTCTGTATATGGATTACGGATAATACGACCATAATTTCTGTGTGCAGCTATACTATCAAAGTGTACTTTTGTTGAGCCAAAAATGAACGAGATTTTAATAACTAATATAATGGTTTTGTTTGGTTCGTTTTTCTGTACTTCAAAATGCACCCTAAAAAAAACAAGGCACATATTTTAAAATATGTCTGACCTATTTCAAAATATCTCAGACATATTTTTTCTTTGCTCAAGAAGTCTTGGAAAACGCTTTGTAACAGGCACTCTTGTGAACGGCCTTATGTGTCTGTATTTTAAAAGACAAAATACAGACATGCTACTTAACACAGAGAAGCTTTATGTCGCTTTCTTATAATTCCAAAGAAGATAAAATCAAAAAGGGATAATGCTTCTTTTAATTTTCCGTAATAGCAAATAGATTCTTTGGTATGTCTGGAATGTTTTATAATTATTT
>ULTO01022114.1_pt1 | contig 10024 bp, 10 predicted proteins | sample 1957601 | NCBI WGS metagenome assembly ULTO01 (sample SAMEA4835734, study PRJEB28245) | human gut metagenome | biome: gut microbiome; material: fecal sample | place: Denmark | collected 2008 | reverse complement strand
GGGGGGCGGAGCCCCCGCCTGCCGGCGGCCCGGGGCTCGCTCTTTCTCCCAGAATTATTTTACACTAACTATCCATGCTGTCCTCAGCGTCCGTTCAACATATTTCCCGGGAAATTATCGGTTCTCTACACCATTTTTATAGTTTTGTGCATGATTATGCCGCATTTATGCGTTGTTAACGGATGGGTTTTCCTGTAGAATAGAGTTAGCCAAAAATGCAGCTTTGTGGCAGGGGGAAGTAAAAATAATTACGCCTATGCTGCGTCCACTGAAAGGAAAAACAATATGGACAATAAATTCCTGCTATCATGTGAATCCACATTGGATTTGCCGTACAGCTATACAACAGAGCGAGGCATTCCTGTGATCTTTTATACCTATGTGCTCGATGGAACGGAGCATGAGGACAATATGGGACGCGACCCCGAGGTGTCGGAGAATTTTTATCGTTCCATCTATGACGGGAAGCTGCCCACCACCTCACTCGTCACCGAACACAGATATGAAGAATACTTTGAAGGTCTCCTTCAAAGCACCGAGCTTCCTATACTGCACCTTGCATTCAGCTCCGGGCTGACGCCGTCCGTAAGAAAAGCAATGGCAGCGGCAGAGAACGTTAAACAAAGGTATCCCGACAGACGGCTTGAAGTCATCGACACCATGTGCGGCGGTTCCGGGCTTGGACTTCTCGCAGAGCTTACTGCAGACCTCCGTGACGAGGGCAAAAGCATTGATGAAGCGCTTAAATGGGTAAATGAAAACCGTTTTCATGTGCAGCATGAGTTCTTCTCGACCGATCTAAAGTACCTCCGCCGAAGCGGCAGGGTTTCCGGGGCAGTCGCAATGATCGCGACCGTGCTTGGCATATGCCCCATCATGAAGGTTATCCATGACGGAAAGATAATCGCCTATGAAAAGGTGCGCGGCAAACGCCATGCGATCAGGCGCATAGTGGACGCCATGGAGAAGCACTGCGGCAACCCCTCTGAATACAGCACAAAATGCTATGTCGGTCATTCCGACTGTCAGGAGGATGCAGAACGAATGAAGCAGGAGATTTTGGATCGTTTTCCTCTTCTCACCGTTGACAGCGTTCGTATAGTTGATATAGGAACCATTCTTGCCTCCCACTGCGGGCCCGGCACTGTTGCGGTTTTCTTTATGGGCGATGTGCGCAAGGCGGAAAGTGAAGATTAGTTTCCATTAACGGGTGGACTATTCTCTATGATCCTGCAATTATTTTCATAATCGGTCATTGAGATTATATCAAATTTGATGTATAATTGCTATGCGTTATCACCGACGCAGCAAAGAATACATTCGCAATTCGCCTTGGCAGGGGGAATAAAAATATAGCCGGCGATTGGCGTAGAAAGGATAGGATAATCATATGCAAAACCAATTTCTTCTTTCATGTGAATCCACGGTCGATATGCCGTACAGCTATGTGAACGGTCGTGGAATACCGCTTATCTTCTACACATACGCCGTTGACGGTATTGAGTATGTGGATGATATGGGGCGTGACCCGAATGCGCTGCTAAGATTTTATAGTTTCATCGACGAAGGAAAGCTCCCTTCGACTTCTATGCTGACCGAGACTAAATATGTAGAGTTTTTTGAGCAGCTACTTTCTCAAACCGACCTGCCCATCCTGCACATCAACTTTGGGTCGGGCATGACGCCGTCAGTCAACAACGCCTATTCGGCTGCGAAGCTTCTGAAGGAAAAGTATCCGAACCGCAGACTTGAAGTCATAGACAGCTATTGCAGCAGTTCCGGCTACGGTATGCTCGTTGACTACGCCGCGGATATGCGTGACGAAGGCAGGAGCATTGACGAGACGATCGAATGGGTCAACGCTCACCGCCGCAATATCCATCATCAGTTCTTTTCAACGGAGCTTAAGTATTTCCGCAGAAGCGGCCGTATGTCAGGAGCGGCCGCCATGCTGGCGACCGTGCTCGGCATCTGCCCGATAATGAGGCTCGATGTTGACGGAAAGATCATCGCCTATGACAAGGTTCATGGTAAGCGAAATGCGGTCAAACGCACCGTAGACATGATGGAGGCACACGCTGTCGACGGAAAAGACTATACGGGTAAGTGCTTTATCTGCCATTCCAACTGCATCGAGGAAGCCGAACGCGCTAAGGCGGCCCTGGTTGAAAGATTCCCAAAGCTCAGCGCCGATGATATCCGCATCTTCGATATCGGCACCATAATCGCAGCCCACTGCGGGCCCGGCACTGTTGCCGTGTTCTTCCTCGGCGATGAGCGTGCGCCATATCCGGAACCCGAGGAATAAGCATTTGAAAATTAACAAGAGGTTTTCCCAAATCGGAAGACCTCTTGATTTTTTGACAGTCAGGCTCTATTCCTGCTGCGAGCGTACCATCCTGTCGGCAATGCTGAGAAAGCTTGAAAACGCCTCGACATTAGTCGTGTAGTAGGACTTATTTTCCTCATGCTCCGAATTGACGAGTCCCAGCGCATACAACGCAGAGAGCATTTTCGATACCGTACCCGGGTTGATATCAAGCTCCGCAGCAATTTCACGGCAATGGGAACGCTTTTTTGCAAGGCGGCAGAGCAGATCGAACTTGCCCTTTTCACCAAGCGCACGGAAAACATCGCATACGGAACTCATATCCGCAGAGGGATTGTTGATGCGGAAATTTGCGTTAATAGCCGAACCGATGAAGACATTTACCGTTTTCGTACCGGCAAAACGCTCAAAATCGCTCTTTAGATAACGACATGCCATTATATTGAGGTTGACATGCAGCTCAAGCTCATCATCGCACGAGCCGCTGGTATTGGTGAGCGCACGTCGGAAATCCTCAACGCTGTGCGACTGAAAATACTCTTCCCAGTAATCATACAGCCCATCCCAAAGCTCATGATGCGCTTGAAGCGCAGTTTCAAGCTTCTCCAATTCACCATCGGTGATGTCAACAATGACGGTCAGATAAACGCCGCAGATGCTAACCTTGCAATGCGTATGGCACTCAACCTTATGGAAGCTCTGCCCGCTGCGGATGCGAACGAGGACGGCAACATCACCGCTGCCGATGCAAATATCATTATGAGATGGGCACTCAACCTCGGCTAATGCCAGGATAATAAACAAAGTCTAACCAAAGCGTTCGCTGTCGGTTTCCTCCCGATATGCGGGCGCTGCTTTTTTAGAAGTTGCTCATTTTTTGCTTGTCATGCAGATAATACCCCACAGGCATGACATCTGCATTTCTATGTGTTTTCGGATAAAAGTATCTATTATTTATCGCCTATATATATTGTTTGAGGGTATCGCAATATTTCAAAGTCCGTGATACAATTAGAATGGTTTAGTATTGCGCCGTTTGGCTGAAATACGGATAATTCTTTAATGCGGAGCTAAAGTCCAAATGAAAATCATCATTGTCGGAGACGGAAAAATCGGATTCGGGCTTACTGAACGTCTTGCGAAGGACGGGCATGACATCGTTGTTATCGACCGCAACGCCAAGGTCTTGGAAACCTGTCAGCAGGCGGTGGATGTGATGGCTGTCCAGGGAAACGGAGCCTCTATGGAGGTGCTGAAGGAAGCAGGCATAGAAAACGCGCAGCTGCTGATCGCGGCAACGAGCAGCGACGAGATCAATATCCTTTGCTGCATCATGGCCAGCAAGATGAGCCCTGTCCATACTATCGCCCGTGTCAGAAATCCCGAGTATTCCAAGCAGCTCGGCTTCATGCAGGAGGAAATGGGGCTGTCGATGACCTTTAGTCCCGAGATAGAAACCTCGAGGGAGATATCTACTCTGCTGCAGTTCCCGTCATTTTTGAAGAGGGACCGCTTCGCCAACGGCAAGGTCGAGATCGTTGAGATCAGGATCACGGCAAATTCGGTGCTGTGCGGTCAGCCGCTCTCCAAGCTGTATGAGCTTGTGAAGGTAAAGGTTTTGGTGTGTGCGGTCGAACGCAGCAATCAAGCCTATATACCCACCGGCAGCTTCACCCTTGAGGAGAACGATAACATTTATGTAACCGCAGGCAGCAGGCATCTGTCCCAGCTAATTAAAAATCTCGGACTTATGCGCGACAGGGTCAAGCAGGTCATGATAATCGGAGGCAGCAAGACAGCGTATTATCTTGCGGCCCAACTCATCGCAGGCAACATGGGTGTGACTATCATCGAGCAGAACCCGGAGCGCTGTCGGGAGCTTGCCGATATGCTTCCCAAAGCAAACATAATCGAGGGAGATGGAAGCAAGCAGGATGTGCTTGACGAGGAAGGCATCTCCTCCGCCGATGCGCTCGTTACGCTCACCGATATCGACGAAGAAAACCTTATTATTGCGCTTTCCGCTGTGCAGAGAGGCGTGCCCAAGGTCATTGCCAAGATAAATCGAACCGAATACATCGACACATTCCATCATCTTGGAGTTGATACCTTCATAAACCCCATGCAGCTGACCTGCGCACGCATCGTCCGCTATGTTCGTGCTATGGAAAACTCCGGCGAGGGCTCAATTCAGGCACTTCACTATATTGTCGGTGGAAAGGCCGAAGCCCTCGAATTCCATGTAAATGCGGATACCAGATTTCGCGGCGTGTCCCTTGCGGAGATAAAGCTGCGTGAGAACATCCTGATAGCCTCCATCACGCATGGAAACCAAACTATCATCCCTGGCGGAGGAGATTCCTTTGCGGCAGGAGACACCGTTGTTGTTGTTACTCTTGCCGAACAGCGTATTCTGGACATGAACGATATCTTTGCCTAATCACGGAGCGTAAATATGAATTACAAGATAATCGGCAGGTATTTAGGTATATTGCTCACGCTTGAATCGGCATTCCTGGTCATCCCTGCAGCGATCTCCCTGTACGACCGCGAGATGAAAGCTTTTATCGGCCTCATTATCACCATTGCGATCACCTTTATCGTCGGAATGCTTCTAAGGCTGGTATGCAGACGCTATGAGCGTGTGATCTATGCCAAGGAGGGCTTCGTTCTCGTTGCGCTCGCATGGATAGTGTTGTCGCTTTTCGGTGCGCTCCCCTTCACCATCAGCGGCGAGATACCGAGCTATATCGACAGCTTTTTTGAAATCGTATCCGGCTTTACGACCACGGGGGCTTCCATACTTACAGATGTTGAAGCGATGAGCCGAGGGCTTCTGTTCTGGCGCAGCTTCACACATTGGCTGGGCGGCATGGGTATGCTGGTTTTTCTTATGGCTCTCGAGCCCACCGGCAAGGGCAACAGCTTTTCGCTGCATGTTATGCGCGCGGAAAGCCCCGGACCATCCGTCGGCAAGCTCGTGCCGAGGATAGGTCAAACCGCAAAGATACTATATTCCCTCTATATAGTAATGACCGTGCTCTGCATCATCTTTCTGCTTGCCGGCGGCATGTCCTTGTTCGACAGCCTCTGCACAGCTTTCGGCACGGCAGGCACTGGCGGTTTCGGTGTGAAGAACGACAGTCTTGCGAGCTACACTCCATATCTCCAGACCGTTGTTACCATATTTATGGCACTTTTCGGCGTAAACTTCTCCGTGTACTATCTTTTCCTCAGGCGGCCAAAGGCTGCACTCAAAGATGAGGAAGTCAGGCTTTACTTTATCATAATGCTCGTTTCAATTGGTCTGGTCGCTTGGAATATCATGCCTATTTTCGGCTCTTTCAAAGACAGCCTCCACGAGGCCGCATTCCACGTCAGCTCCATAATGACAACAACAGGCTTTGCGATAAGCAATTTTGACATGTGGCCTTCGTTTTCCAAGGGGATACTTATGCTTTTGATGGTCCTTGGGGCATGTGCAGGCTCCACCGGCGGCGGCATAAAAACGGCCAGACTGCTCCTGCTGTATAAGAGCTTGAGAACGGGAATTAAGCGCATGCTTCACCCAAGAAGCGTGCAGGTCGTTAGGCTTAACGGTAAAGTGGTTGACAGTACTATCCTTCACAACCTCAATGTTTATTTTGCCGCATATTCCTGCATACTCGTTATATCGTTCCTTATCATCTCCATCGATGGTTTCAGCGTGACGACCAATTTCAGCGCAGTGCTCGCCTGCTTCAACAATATTGGCCCCGGCCTCGATATCGTTGGCCCTGCCGGCAACTACTCCTCCTTTTCCGTCATATCGAAGCTCGTTCTTTCGCTCGATATGCTGTTCGGAAGGCTTGAGATATTCCCCCTGCTTGCGCTGTTAAGTCCCGAGCTGTTCAGGAGAAAAAAGAGCTTATGATCCCATAATCAACCACCGCCGGCAACGATCTGCCAGCGGTGAAATTATTTGAATTTACATTTTCGCTTTTCATTTTGGGCGGCGCAGTATCGAGATCCACGTATCTTTAACCGCACCGTATCTCGTTTCATGTTTCACGAGTTTCAGATGCCTGAATCCGCATTTTTCCTGGACTCTTCCGGACCGGGCATTATCCGTAAAATGGCCGCAGATTATGAAATCCAGCTCAAGCTCGTCAAAAAGGTACTTAATCACCGCATTGACCGCTTCCGGCATCAATCCCCTTCCCCAGTAATCTTTGGACAGAACAAAGCCTTACTCCCGGCCCCTTTCATCATGGTATTCGGGAAGTTCCGCTTCGCTATACTCTTCTATTCCCAATGAGCCGATCGCCTTACCCTCATACTCGATCGCAAAGGTCTTCTTTTCATTAATGAACATATTGAGTATGCTTCGGGATTCCTCAACGCTCTCATGCGGCTTCCAGCCTGCCATCTGCCCAACGCCGTCGACCGAAGCGTATTCATAGAAATCATTCAGATCGTCCATCCGCCACGGCCGCAGTATCAGCCGTTCGGTTCTCAGAACTACATTCGAAATATCTATATCGGCATTCATTTTCCGTGTTTCTCCGTTCCTTATAAGTTCCTGTAAAAGCTGACAGGACACGCTGATTCATTTTCATTTCCAACGCTTGGTATCGTTGCGCCGATGCGCCGACTCTCGCAAGCCTTTGGCAGTATTCGCTTCTGCCGTGCAGTTTGAGCCCAAATCATTCGCTCATCAGTAATTATCGCTGTTTCTGCGATCCATTGCACGCCTTGCGTCGCGCTCGGCAATATCATGACGCTTGTCATAGAGTTTTTTACCCTTTGCAACGGCAAGCTCAAGCTTAACCTTGCCATCCCTTAAGTACAGCTTCAGAGGGATGAGACTGTATCCGTCCGCCTGTGACAACGCAAGCAGCTTCCTAATCTCCCTCTTGTGGAGCAGGAGCTTCCTTTCGCGGAACGGGTCACGGTTGAAAATGTTGCCCTTTTCATATGGGCTGACATGCATTCCGATAACGAAAGCCTCTCCGTTTTTTATTCTGACATAGGAATCCTTGATATTGACCTTTCCCATGCGAATGCTCTTCACCTCGGTGCCGACGAGCGCAATGCCGCACTCATACGTGCTTTCGATGAAATATTCGTGCCTGGCCTTGCGGTTTTCGGCCAGCACCTTGATCCCGGGCTTAATGGGCATAGTATCCTCCTATATGTTGTGTTGCAAATACAGAAAAATGCAGCATTCACTTTTCATAAATGCTGCACCTTAACTCGTCAATTATACCAAATGAACAGACGGTTTCCCGAAAGCTCAAGTTTACTTTGAAAATGCGGGGAGCACAAGCAGAACGAGTGCAAGCACGCCGAGAGCGATTGCAAAGATTACGGTCAGCTTCTGAAGCTTGGCTTCTTTGGTGGCCTTGGCACTGCGAGCCTTGCCGAAAGAAGTGGTATCATTACCGAAAGCGCTGCCCAGACCGGAAGACTTGGCATCCTGGGTGAGAACAACGACCACGAGGCATACAGCTACGATGAGCATGAGAATGTTGACGACAAGATTAAGAATCTCAACGAATGTCATAAAAAATCCTTTCCGAGGTATAGACGCGACTTTTTGCGCTATGCCACTCTGACAATTTCAACTGCATTATTCATTATAACACTTTACCATAAAACTTGCAAGCGAAATAATCACAAAAATGCAGTATATGATTATTTATTTCAAAAAATTCCGACCGCGGCAGCAATGGCAGCGATCGGAAGCCTTAGCGATTCAGCTGAGCTTAGCCAAGTTCGGTGATTCCGTCGATGCGGATATCGAACAGAGGAGCGGAGATTACTTCGGACTCATGGAAGTAACCGTCCCAGATGAGCTCGACACCATCGAAGCCATAGCTCTTATCGTAGCTGGTGAGATGCTCGCCGTTTACGGTGAAAGTGCTGCAGTCGAATACATGGAGCTCGCCGTTCTTGATCTTCTCGATAACTGCTGCAACAGCCTCCTGAGTGCCTTCTGCGCAGGCGGTGCCAAGCTGGGAGATCTGAACAGCCTCATCGATGTAGCCGTAGCACCAATCCTGCTGCATCTCCTTGCCTTCCATAGCGGTCTTGATAGCGTAGGTGTAGTATGCGCCCCAGTTGTTCTGAGGAGAGGTGAGCGCAACATCGGGAGCAACGTTCAGCATATCGATATTGTAGCCGACGCTGTAAACATTGGGATAGGTGCCGTCGTCATGCGCAGCCTGGATAGCGGAGGGAGCGCCGGTGGAGTCAGCATGCTGACCGATAATGACGCAGCCGCGAGCCATAAGAGCGTTTGCAGCCTCTGCCTCAAGGGTGAGGTCGAACCACTTGTTGGTATACTGGACTTCCATATACGCATCGGGAACGATGGACTGGATTCCAAGGAAGAATGCGGTGTAGCCGGATACTACCTCAGCATAGGGGTATGCTCCAACATAGCCTACATGGGGATCGGTAACGGTGCCGTTGTCCATGAGCTCCTTGAGCTTCATACCGGCAACAACGCCGGAAACATAGCGAGCTTCATAAATTGCGGTGAAGTAATTGAAGATGTTCTTGAGATCGGTCTGTTTGGCAGCGGTCTGGCCGGTTGCATGGCAGAAGAGAACGTCGGGATATTCCTTTGCAGCCTGGATGAGGAAGCTCTCATGGGCGAAGGAATTTGCAAAAACGATTTTGCAGCCCTGCTCAACGAGGTCTACAGCTGCCTGATAGCAGGCTTCGTTTTCTTCGATGTTGTACTTGTAGATGATCTGATCCTTTTCAAGACCGCAAGCGACCCTTGCTGCCTCGATGCCTTCCATATGTGCGTAGGTATAACCTTCGTTTTCATCGCCAACGAGGATAACGCCGACCTTGAAGTCGTCCTTATCTTCATTGGGGGTGCAGGCGCAGAGTGCAAATGCCATAGCAAGCACGAGCGCAAAAGCTACAAACTTTTTCATTTGAATTTCCTCCGAAAAAACTATATGCCCTAAAAATCTCGGGCTATTGTATTATAACAACAAAATTCGCCACAATCAAGCCATCATTCTGCATTATAATTTATATTAATGCAGATATATCGTTTTAATTGGTGAGACCGGGTTGCCGATGCACCCCGACCCGATTTCCTGTATTCCTGTTTGTTGCGTCAATTAACTGCCGAAATTCGTATATTTTTCGGGCATACCGAGCAGCACCATTCTGCCCTCTATACGAGAATTGATATGCGTCTTTGACTTCATGTACTCTTCAATAATATCGTAATCAGAGGTTGCTATGCACCTTAAATTATCATAGTTTGGAACATGCTCCTCGGGGATATCCAATACGCTTGAAATATTGTTGATATGGTATTCCTGCATGGCTACCACAAAGAAATCATCGTCCTTAACTTCATTGCCGTCTATGGTAAAGTGTATTAGCTTTTTCGTACCATAATCGTAAACAAAGCGGACATTCCTCGATACCTGATAGAATTCGCTGTGGCCCTCAACCATTTCATCCCTACACATGAATTCAAATCCGTGCTTCAGGTCAGCGCCCTTCAGCTTGACCGCAAAGACCTTTCCGCAGTATGGGAAGGCTTCCATGAGGTCCTGTATCGTGACGATCGGACCCATTTTTTTGCTTCTTATGCTGCCGGAGCCGACCAACGCAATATCCGTTCCGAGCAGATCGTTTATAGCATCGGCGAACAGATTCCCAAGCTCTGTTTCCTGTTCG
>ULTO01046908.1_pt1 | contig 10034 bp, 7 predicted proteins | sample 1957601 | NCBI WGS metagenome assembly ULTO01 (sample SAMEA4835734, study PRJEB28245) | human gut metagenome | biome: gut microbiome; material: fecal sample | place: Denmark | collected 2008 | reverse complement strand
GCTGAACCAGAAGAAGGCATGGAAGTGATTTAAAGGTAAAAAAGTAAAAAGGTAAAAGGGTAAAAAAGCAAAAAGGGTAAAAAGGGCAAAAAGTAAAAGGATAAAGGGACTCTTTTGTGAATTCCTTGAAACTTTTCTTGGTTTTATCGAGGATTATGCTTAATTTTGCACACAGAAATAATAATATCAAATCATATTAATGGGAAGAAATAAATACTCAGCAGGAGAAATCAAAGAAATCGGCAAGTTGCTGCGACTCAAGAACGCAGGCAACCGTTTACAACAGAAAATGATACGCCACGACCTTCGCGTGGATTATGAATTCAATATCTCTGACTTCAATGAGCCTGGCAAGGCTTTCGGCGAGGAGGAACTGCAGGATGCCATCAAGCGTGGAGCTATCCAGATTCTCGACGATGCCACCATCGAGGCAATGAAGGCAAAACGTGCAAGAGACAAGGCTCGCGACGAGGCTGAGAGACAGAAGGAAGCTGTAGCCAGTGGTGAACAGACCGACTGGCAGGAGGCTATGAAGCAGTGGAATGAGTATTACGAAAAGTAAAAAGGTAAAAAACATACCGATTACGACATATACCGATTAATAAAATATACTGATTATAAATTATTATGGCTAAAGTATTGATAAAGACATCAGAGGGCGACATCAAGGTACGCCTCTACGACGAGACACCTCAGCATCGTGACAACTTCATCAAGTTGGCAAAGGAGGGATATTTCGATGGCACACTCTTCCACCGTGTCATCAAGGATTTCATGATCCAGGGCGGTGACCCAGAAAGCAAGGGCGCTCCTAAAGGCAAAATGCTGGGCACGGGCGGACCTGATTACACCATCCCTGCCGAGTTCGTTTATCCACAACTTTTCCACAAGCGTGGTGCCTTGAGCGCTGCACGCCTTGGCGACGAAGTGAACCCTAACCGTGAGAGCAGCGGCAGCCAGTTTTATATTGTATGGGGAAAGACCTACAAGCAGAACGAACTGAAACAAATGGAGAAGCAGATGGGCATGCAGATGGAGCAGAATATCTTCAACCAGCTTGCCAAGGAGCATCATGATGAAATTATGAACTTCCGCCGCAACCGTGACCGCGAAGGCTTAATGAAACTACAGGATAAACTGGTGGATGAAACCAAGAAGCGCTGCAAGGAGCAGGGCTACCCGAAGTTTACCGAGGAGCAGCAGAAGGCTTACACCGAAGTGGGCGGAACACCTTTCCTCGATAACCAATACACCGTTTTCGGTGAAGTGGAGGAAGGACTTGACATCGTAGAGAAGATTCAGAACAGCGAAACATTGCATGGTGATAGACCTAAGGAGGATATCAGCATGGATATCTCCGTTATAGAAGAATAAAAACAAACAAATCAAAATGAAAAAGATTCATGGAAAAATGATGAAGGGCACCACGGTCAAGAGCCTGATGATGCTCCTGGCTTTGGCAGGTTCTAACTACTGCCATGCTCAGCAAGCCACTATCGTGGTAAGCAATCCTACTTCCGCATCACGCACAGAGCTTATCTCCCTCAGCATGAACGAGGTGAAGGCGAAACTGGGCAATGCTGCCCCTAAAAAGGGAGAGGCTTACATCGTGAAGAACAAACGAGGACAGCAGATTGGCTCGCAGATTACTCACGACGGCTTTCTGCTCATTGATGCAAGCGTACGTCCTCACGGATCCACCACTTACTACGTATCCATCGGCAAGCCTTACCAGCAGAAGACTTGGACCACCGGTGCTCTCTATAAGATAAGAAAAGACGATATCGCATGGGAGAACGACAGATGCGCCTACCGCGTATATGGCCCTGCCCTACAGAAGACCGGCGAGCGTTCCTTCGGTACCGACATCTGGGTGAAGAATACTCCGGATACCGTGGTTTACGAGCGATACATCAAGGATATGAACGGAAATATCAAGGGCGATAAGATTGATGCCAAGGTGAGAGCCTTGCAGAAGCAGCAGAAGGCTGAGAAGAACGCAGCAAAGGCAGCTGCTCTTGCCAAGCAAATCAAGGCTCTTCAGACAGAATCACGAGAGACGGATATCCTCACATCCTTCCATCTTGACCATGGCAACGGATTGGATCCTTATCGTGTGGGCGCTACCCTGGGATTGGGTGCACCAAGCCTCATGGTGGGCAAGAACCAGGTTCTGCCTTACTGCTACAAGGATTACAAGATTCTGGACAATGGTCCTCTCCGCTTTACCGTAGAATTGACTTACAATCCATCTACCGTAGGCGATATGAAGAATGTGGTAGAACACCGCATCATCTCGCTCGACAAGGGCAGCAACTTCAACCGGATGACCGTATGGTACGACGGCTTGACCACTCCTACCGATTTCGCTACCGGTTTCCCTATCCACGAGGAGGATACGGAGACGAAGACCTTCGCCAAGGATTATGTAAGTTATGCCGATCCTACAGATAATATCGAAGTAAACAACTCACAGGTTTACGTAGGCGTTCTTTTCCCGGAAGGCATCGACCATACCTACTATCAGCTCTTCGACAAGAAACACGATGGAGCCACCGGTCATGCCCTCGGCTTGAAGCGTGGCTTGAAGAATGGGGAGAAATACAGCTACTACTTCGGTGCAGCATGGAGCAAATATGATGTAAGAAGCTATGCCGAATGGCAAATCCGCATCAAGGATTATCTGGATGCATTGAAGAATCCGCTCCTGATTGAGGTGAAATAGGAAATATATTAAACCGCAAAAGCGATAAGCCAAGATATAAAACACGAAATAAAAAGCCGCCCTCATATCATTAGAAGAGGACGGCTTTATTGTTTTTTAAATAAAGATTATATTACTTTGTCATCTCGAAACCTACACGCATACCATCATAATTGTTGGCGATACTGCCTACGGCGCTCAATGTAGAGCTGCCCTTGAAGGCACTGAGGGCCTTGATGAGATTGAGCAGCTTCTTCTGGTCGAAGAGAAGACTGATGCCATTGGTTGTCTTGGTGGCATAGCCCGAAGCACTCAGCAGAAGGCCCTTCAGCTGGATGGCATGAGTCTTCTCATCAAAGGTATAGGTGCCATTCCATGCCTTGCCATCAATCTTGGCAGAGAAAGTACCATCGGTATTAAAGGTGAAGTAGGTATTGGAACTGCTGAATCCAAACTTCTTGTAATAACCTTCCAGCTTATTCTCAACCTTGCTGGCAGCAATCTCGCCACCCGCCTTAGCCAGCAGGTTCTCTGAGGTGAAGGCGCACCCTGGCTTGCTGTACTTCTAGGTATGGCAGAGATCTGCCTGCTTAATACCTTTTTCATTTTTACTTTCTATTTATTTGTTTAAATCTAATTCTCTTATATCATTCGCTTTCTTCACTTTCATATTTCCCATCATAAATGAGGAAAAACTATTATAATAGATGAAAAACAGGAGAAAAGGTTTAATTTGTTGCATAAATGTTGCATAAAACGAACGAAATGTGACGATTTTGTGTCAACGATTGCACATTTTTTTGACATAAATCAAAAAAGAACGAAAAATAGACATATTTTATCAAAAAGTGTCCCCGAAAATGAACAGAATATCCTATCTTTGCAACGTTTTAAAAATCACAATAGGTTATGAATGATTTAATTAAGGTAAATTCAGAGAATCAGAATCAGGCAATCGACAGATGCCAGCAGATTCTTAATGAACGCCGCGAGGCGCTTGCCTCTAAGGCAAGAAGAAGTGATTAAGTCTTTTGATTTTTAGCGAACAAGAGACAAGATTCTTCTTAGAAAGAGATTATTTTCAGAATGACATTCGGTTGAGAGATTCTGCTGAATCTATTTTTCCCAACAAGGAGAAAGAATGATTTAGGGAAACAGAACCCCGAAAACTGAAAATGAGAGAGATTTTTCAGAACGACTCTTAAATTTTAAGAGGAACTGAAATTTTTGGGAAAAACAAAAGTTAAAATCCCGTTGTCGTCCATCTTGCATGGTACGTACAACGGGATTTTTTCATTTTCTATCTAATATCCAGGTATCCAAATCAGAATTACTTGTTCTTCTCGCCCTTCATGATAACCTCTACATGATTGCCACTCTTCAAGATAACATTCTTGAGGAAGTCGGAAATCTGAGCGCCATCGATTGACTTCACGAGATTCTTATAGTTGCTGTAATCATCAACCTTGTGAAGGTCGAACATACCCAAGGTCTGAATCCAGTAACCGTTGGTCTTCTCATCCACGCCAGCCTGCTTCAAGAGAATCTCCTTTACTTTCTGCAAATCGTCAGCATCAACCTTGGCAATCACCTCGTCCATACCCTTGAAGAAGCATGGGATGGCAACATCTGCCTTCTCTGGATTCAGCTGAGCCATACCGTTAATGGTAACCTGCACCTTGTTGTCTGCGTCAAAGAAAACGCCATAGATGGCACCTGCAGAATAAGCAGCACTCAACTCCTCGCGGATGCTGCGCAGATACTTCATCTCCAGGAGGCGTGCTGCCATATCTGCCAGCACACTGCTCTTCTGGGTATAAGGCATCTTGGCAAACCACATCTCGCGAGCCTGGCTCTGAGGATTCTCCATAGCCTTAGTGAATACATTGCTCACCTTGCCTGTAGCACAAGGCATTGGCTGGTTCTTGATCTTGATCTTCATGCCCTGGTTAGGGAGAGAGGCAATATACTGCTCGATGAGTGGGAGGAGCACCTTCTCATCATAGTTGCCAACAAAGTAGAAAGTGAAATCCTTGGCATTACTGTAGAGCTGATGCCACATTTCGAGACAGGCATCATAATCGATGCTCTGGATGTCGGAAGCCTCAGGAATGCGAGCCAGTTTGCTACCCAGGTAAAGGGTGCTCTGTACTGAGTCCTGATATACAAGACCAGGGTTATTGCTCTTGTTGGCAAGAACTGTAGTATAGGTATTCTTCATGTTGTCGAATGCCTTCTGATCCTTAGTAACATTGGTCATATTGAGATAAACCAGCTGCATCATCGTCTCAAGATCCTTAGGAGTGGTAGTACCGCTCAAACCGTGACGGAAGGTAGAGAAAGAGAAATCTACACCACATTGCTTGCCAGCAAGTGCTTTCTCCAAATCATTGCTAGAGAATTCGCCCAAACCGCTCAATCCCCATACGGCACTGGCATTCTGCGCATTGATAGGGTCATTCTGATAAGCTGCATAACCGATGTTGGCAGAAGCAGCAAACTGAATCTCATCGTCCTTGAAGTCAGTCTTCTTGATAATTACTTTGGCTCCGTTGGAGAGGGTAAGCTTCTTGAAGCCCAACTGCTTGTTCTCCTCAGTCTTCTTGATTTTGCCTGCCTTAGGTGCCTGAGCCATCAGCGGCTCCTGCTTCACATTGTCCACATAAGCCTCAAGCTTCTCGCTGCGCACCTGCTTCACGATGTCGGCAAGTTCCTGTTCGGTAGGATAAACGGCACCCTCTGCCTCGTGCATGAACACCATGCTTACAAGGTTGGTATCGGTAGTACAGATCAACTGCTTCACGGCACTGTTAACCACATCTACAGAAAGGCGTGGCACTACCATCTTATAGATCTGAGTTTCATCCTCTACAGAAGGAATTGGCTCGTTAGAGATGAAATGGTCAACATACTGAGTGGTAAACTGCTCATTCTTCATCTTGGCACGGTTCTCGTAAGTCTTGTCAACATGACTCATGAATTCGTCCTTGGCACGCTGATATTCAGAAGCCGTAAAGCCGAAATCATGCACGCGCTTAGCTTCGCGCATCAAGGCAGCATATGCCTCCTTCACCTTGCCCGGCTTAGCCACGCCTACCACTGAGAAAGCATCCTTTGTACTGGAAACCAGATAGTTGCCAATATCACTACCTCCCTGCAGGAATGGACAATCTGCCTCACGGGCCATCTCAGAAAAACGAGCATTGAGCATAGAGGTTGCCACATTCTTCAAGTAACCCTCAAGCAGATATGGCAAAGTACCTTTTAATGAATCAGGAGTTGTCTCGTTCTTCATCATGATGTTGATGATGTCATACTGCTGCTCCTTGTCCTTATCCACTACGTAGATGGCTGTATCGTTATCAGCTACAGGAACAGGAATCACCTTAGCAGCATCCTTAGGCACCTTAATGCCTGAGAAAAGCTCCTTGATCTTGCCCTCAATATGGTTAACGTCTACATCACCAACAACGATAATAGCCTGATTATCCGGGCGATACCACTTACGATAGTAAGCACGGAGTGTTTCAGGCTTACATCCGTCGATAACGCTCATCAAACCGATAGGCAGACGATAGCCATACTTCTCGCCTTGATAGAGTTTAGGGAGAGCACGCTCCAACATGAGCTGCTGACCTACCATACGCATGCGATACTCGTTGTGAACCACATCGCGCTCATCCTCGATGGCCTTGGTGGTAAGCGAGATGCCATTGCTCCAATCTTTCAGGATGAGCATACATGAATCTACGGCAGAAACACGGGCAGTAGGCACATCGGTGAAGTAATAAACGGTCTTGTCAACACTGGTATAAGCGTTCAGATTACGGCCATACTCCACACCGATGCTCTGCAGATAGTTCTGGAGGGTATTGTCCTTGAAGTGCTCAGTACCATTGAAGGCAAGGTGCTCAAGGAGGTGAGCCAAACCGCGCTGGTCATCGTTCTCATTAATGGAACCTACTTTCTGGGCGATATAGAAGCTGGCTACATGCTCAGGATAACTGTTGTGGCGAATGTAATAGGTCAATCCATTGTCAAGATGACCAATCTTCACATTCTTATCCACTGGGATAGGTGGCATCTGCTGCGCCATCGCTGTTCCCACAGAGAGCAGCAACAGTGCTGCTGCGAAAATTTTTCTTAATCTCATTCTTCTCTGTTTATTAATAAATATGTAATTATTTGCTATTTCTGCTGCAAAATTACATAAAAATTAAAAGATTTGCAAGCATTTGGAAGATTATCTTTCCAAATGCCTGCAATCTTAACATAAAACTAACATTGGAAGCTCTTCATCCATGAGCCACGGAAGAGGCGGATAAGAAAGAGAATGCCACGGAAGGTAAGCTCCGTAGCCATAGCTATCCAAACTCCCTCTAATCCATAGCTTTTCGAAAGCCCGTAAGCCAGGGTAAGGCGCACCAGCCACATCGTGCTCAAGTTGATGGCGGCAGGCTTCATCGTATCGCCCGCACCCACACAAACGCTATAGGTCACGATACTCGCAGCAAAGAAAGGCTCTGCAAATGCCTCGATTCGGAGGCAGACTGTACCCAGTTCCCGAATACTCTCCACCGGTGACAGCACCCCTATCATCTCCGGCGCAAAGACATACATCACTACGCCCATCAATGCCATCACTCCCATGCCCAATCCTACCGTCATATAAGCAAAATTCTTGCAGAGATCCACGCGTCCGGCACCATGCGTCTGCCCCACAAGCGTAGATGCAGCGTCGCCGATACCGTAACCCGGCATATAACAAAGGCTCTCAGCAGTGATGGCAAACGAATGGGCAGCAATGGCAATATTGCCCAATGGTGCCACAATCATGGTGCTCACTATCTGCGCACCGCTCATCAGGATATTCTGTATGGCTATCGGGATACTTATCTTGCAGGCGTGCCTTACATATTCCTCTACCCATCTGAACGGTACCCTATCCTGACGGAAATTGAGCAGACGGTTTCTGAATGCCGAAAGATAGAGATTGGGCAAAGAGATGCTGATATACGCCAAAGCCGTACCCATCGCTGCTCCCACCACACCCATCTTCATAATATAAATGAAGAGATAATTGAAAGCCACGTCACACAGGCATATCAATACAGCCATGATACTGGGCGTATGCATATTGCCTGCCGACTTGAGCATCATCTCGGAAATATGATACAGGAACACAAACGGCAATACTAGACTGTAAATCAGGAAATAGCGAGAGGAATTGGGAGCAATGTCCTCACCTCCACCCAGCCAATAAGGCAGATGGGAATGAATGCCTACACCGATAAGCGTAACGAAGAGGCTGAAAGCCACTCCACATATCAGGGCATGACGATATACCTGGCGAGCCTTCACCAGGTCGTTGGCACCAATGAAATGAGCTACCTGCACCGAGAAACCGGTGGCTGCTGCACTCAGCAAGCTACCTATCAACCAGGTTGTTGACTCGATAATTCCTATACTTGCCGAAGCCTCAGCGCCTAGATGCCCCACCATCGAAGCATCAATAAAGAACATCAGCACGGTAGAAATCTGTGCCAGCATGGAGGGTACACTCAAACCAGCGATGAGATTCAGCTTCTCACCGCCTGTCATCGGGCGCCCTAAGCGGATAGACTCCATCAGATAATCTGTCTTATTCTTGAATAGCATTTTTTCTTCTATTTATGAATTTACACAATCTATTTATGAGTAAAACGTAAAATCTATCAATTTATGATTTAAACGTAACCTATTTATAATTTAAACGCAAAAAAGGCGACTCCAAAAAGGAATCGCCATTTTTATTTTTTTTAATACATGTTTCGTACCTTTGTTTTTCCCAAAACTTATCTCCCACCGAAGCGGGACAGTACTGTCATTAACCTAGAATAAACAACCTATTTTACCTAACAAACTAAATACCTGTCGTCCTTGAATAAACAATCTTTCTTTACCTTAACTAACACCTAATATAAAAAAACTAACAACCTTAAACCTAAAAACTAAACCTATAAAATCTATTACCTAACTAAAAACCTAAAACTTATTTTTTCTGATGCAAAGGTACAACTATTTTTTGAAACTGCAATACTTTTTCCCATAAAAAATGCATGAATCCAACATTTTTTGACGTAAATCAAAGATTTGTGTGCGAACACAAACACTTGTTAACACATCAGAAAGGTCTATTAACACAAAAAAGAAACGTTCCTGAGAATGCCATATCATGCAATCTCAGGAACGCTCCTCTTTATTTCCCTATATAAATAATTAAGGTATGAACTCCCATATATAATAGATATGAGCCCTATATATATAAATAAGGTGTAATTTATGAAATCCTTACTCAGTAATCCAAGTACCCTGCTTCTTGCCTGCTTCTACTGCTCTCGAACCAGGTACTACCTGACCAATGCGGTAGTAGCTGTCCAATACTATCTCAAAGCGAAGCATTGAATAGGCAGGAATTGTGCTACTCGAACTCTGGGTTGTGCCATAAGCCAACTGATATGGCATGTAAACCATCCAGCGGTCGCCTATATGCATATTGAGCAATGCAGTGGTAAAACCATCCACAAGGCCATTTACCGCATAAGTTGCAACCTGAGCAGTCGTCTTATCGTATGTGCCATCAAAGGTCTTATCAAATACATAACCAGCAGGATAAGTATCTGTACCCAGCATTCTACCACGATAGCTCACCTTCACTGAATCGGTATACATCGGACAGCCGCTACCCTTGCCCTTATCCAGAACATGAACAACGATATAATCAACATCCTTGTAAGTAAGAGAAACTGTATTACCGTTGGCATCCTTGTTAGGCGTCTGGTTTTGCAACGACCAGTTGAGTATCACCTTCCATTCATCGCTGCCGTTGGCTATCTGCTGACGGGCATACGCCAAAGTATCGGCAAAAGCCTTCTCGTTACGCTCCTGCCAGTTTGCATACTCATCTACGGTGTTGTCATCCTCGCTACATGATGACAGTGCGAATACTGCCATCATGAGCAAGAAGAGATATTTAGAAATTCTTAATTTCATTACCAAGTTTCTTTAATACGCTAGTAATACTTACGCGTTCCTCGATGATGCTGCGGAGATCAGAGATTGCAACACGCTCCTGCTCCATGGTATCACGATAACGGAGAGTTACCTTATGATCATTTGGAGTCTCGTGGTCAACGGTAATACAGAATGGAGTACCGATGGCATCCTGACGGCGATAACGCTTACCGATGGAATCCTTAGGATCGCCATAGTGAGTGTTGAAGTGGAACTTCAACTCGTCAACAATCTCATGTGCCAACTCTGGCAAACCATACTTCTTATCCAATGGGAA
>ULTO01002929.1_pt1 | contig 10038 bp, 8 predicted proteins | sample 1957601 | NCBI WGS metagenome assembly ULTO01 (sample SAMEA4835734, study PRJEB28245) | human gut metagenome | biome: gut microbiome; material: fecal sample | place: Denmark | collected 2008 | reverse complement strand
CTGCCGTATTTGTTAAATTCAGAAAGAAACCGTCCAAAGAGCAGCTGCTTGAAAAGCTGGCGGCTTTTAAGGGCGTTCCCCAGGAATTAGACCTGCCTTCCGCACCCAAACAGTTTATCCAATATATGGAAGAGGATAACAGGCCTCAGGTAAAAGCGGATGTGGATTATGAAAGAGGTATGGGCATTTCCATCGGACGTTTGAGGGAAGATACCATTTACGATTATAAATTTGTGGGATTATCACATAATACTGTAAGAGGCGCCGCAGGCGGAGCCGTTTTATGTGCGGAATTATTAAAGGCACAGGGATTCATTTCTAAAAAATAGTCATATCTTTTTTTACCGCAGACAGCGGGAACTTAATTTGTTATGAAGCAGGAAAGGGAAGGTTGAACAAATGAACGATTTACAATTTCAACTTGACATGGTTCGTGCATTGAATCAGCAATTGAACAATAAGGAGAAAATGTATCAGTTGGTTTGTTCCACTTCCCAAAATGCATTTCTTTATATTGATTTCAAAAAGAACAAACTGGACGTATTGGGAAACTGGAAGGGATTTTTTGATTTTCAGGCAGAGGCGCCGGGGGATATGGTAAAACTTTTAGATCTGGCGGAAGACCGGGATAAAAGCGAACTGAGACAGGTTCTGTTCCCGGAAAAATCCGGAGAAGAGAACAAAGTAATGGAGTGCTATTTCCCTTCCCTGAAAAAATGGCTTGAGTTTGAAGCTACGGTTCAATACGAGGGCGGAGCGCCGGCAGAAAAGGTGCTGCGCATCAGAGATATTACCAAGTTCAAAAAACAGAACGAAGAATTGCGCTATATGGCATATTATGATGTGCTGACCGGTCTTTACAACAGAAATTATTTTGTCCGTATTTTGAGCGAATGGATCAGGGAAGCCCAGGACAGCGGGGAAATTGTTGCCGTTATGTGTGTGGACATAGACAATTTTAAAAAGATCAACGACGGTCTGGGACTGGTTGCGGGAGACGAACTGATACAGGCATTCGGTCTGTTTTTAAAGGAGTTTATGGATGAGCGGACCATTATTGCCCACGTAACGGACGACACTTACTATATAGCCGTAAGAAACCCGGTAGGAAGCCACAGTATAGAAAAGCTTTTCGGTAAGATCGTGCAAAGAGTGAACGAGCCCTTTTATGTTATGGGAAAGCATGAAGTGTCCATTTCCGTATGCGCGGGAGTGGCAGAATTTCCGGAAGCGGCGGGAAACAGCCTGGAACTGATCAATTGTTCGGAAATCGTTATGTTTCGTGCCAAGGAACACGGCCCTAACAGCATGAAATACTTTGAACCGCCTATTTTTCAGGATTTCATTGATAATATCAATATAGAGAACAAATTAAAAGAAGCCGTTAACATGAACCGGTTCTTATTGTATTACCAGCCCCAGTATGATTCCAAATCCCAAAAACTGCGGGGGGTGGAGGCGCTGATCCGCTGGCAGGACGATTCGGGGAAAATGATCAGCCCCGGCGTATTCATTCCCATTGCCGAAAAGAACGGGATGATCGTTCCCATAGGCACATGGGTATTGGAGGAAGGCATACGCAAATATGCCGCATGGAGAGAAAACTATAACTGCGACATGGTACTGTCTTTGAATATCTCCGCCATACAGTACAAAAGGCCTGATTTTGTCAGCAATCTTTTGGAAATTCTGGAGAAATACCGGGTCAATCCCAAAGACATCGAACTGGAGATCACGGAAAGCGTTCTGATCGACGATTTTGAACAGGTGGTATCAAAGCTCCGCATACTGAAGGAATATGGGATCAAGATTTCTTTGGACGATTTTGGGACGGGATATTCTTCCTTGTCCTATTTAAAAGGTCTTCCTATTGATACCTTGAAAATTGACAAGTCTTTTATTGATACGGTCATTCAGGATGAAAGCACCCAGGTAATTACGGAATCCATTGTTTCCATGGTCAAGAAGCTGGGCTTTGAAACAGTTGCCGAGGGCGTGGAGACAGAAGAGCAGTACGAATATCTGAAGAAGATCGAATGCGATAACATTCAGGGGTTTTTATTGGGGAAACCTATGCCTGCCGAGGAAATAGCAGGTTTATTAAAGCAGAGAAGTGCAGGCGTTTGATTTGATCAAAAGGAATTTACATGGATAAGAGTTTATATATTGCGGAAAAACCCAGTGTTGCAAGGGAGTTTGCCAAGGCGTTAAAGGAACAGATGAAATCCTTTGACGGCTATATGGAATCCGAGAGCGCGGTTGTAACCTGGTGCGTGGGCCATTTGGTTACCATGAGCTATCCTGACGCATACGATGAAAATTTAAAAAGATGGTCTTTAAATACCCTGCCCTTTTTCCCGCCGGGAGATAAATTCAAATATGAAGTGATCGGGAGCGTAAAAAAACAGTTCCAGATCGTGAACGGTTTGTTGAACCGGGATGATGTAAAACGGATCTACGTATGCACCGACTCGGGAAGGGAAGGGGAATACATATACAGGCTGGTGGAGCAGGAAGCCCATGTTCAGGGAAAAGATAGAAGAAGAGTCTGGATCGATTCCCAGACCGAAGAGGAAATTCTGCGGGGGATCAAAGAAGCCAGGGATCTGTCGGAATATGATAATTTAAGCGCTTCCGCCTATCTTCGTGCAAAAGAAGATTACCTGATGGGAATCAATTTTTCGAGGCTGCTCACGTTAAAATACGGCGATTATATCAAGAATGCGCTTTCCCTGGAAAAAAATGCCGTTGTTTCCGTGGGGCGCGTTATGACCTGCGTGCTGGGAATGGTGGTGGACCGGGAACGGGAGATACGCCATTTTGAGAAAACTCCTTTTTACCGCATTATAGGAGAAATGGATTTAGAAGGCAGTTCCTTTGAAACGGAATGGAAAGCGGTGGAGGGTTCTGATTATTTTAATTCCCCCCTCTTATACAAAGAAAACGGCTTTAAAAAGGAAGAGAGCGCTAAAGAACTCATAGAAAAGCTGAAACCTCATGACAAAATGGTGGTTTCCGGAATCGAAAAGAAAAAGGAAAAGAAAAATCCGCCCCTTTTATACAATCTGGCTGAACTGCAGAATGACTGCTCAAGGCTTTTTAAGATCAGTCCCGACGAAACTTTGCGGATCGTCCAGGAGCTTTATGAAAAGAAGCTGACCACTTATCCGAGAACGGATGCTAGAGTGTTATCCACGGCGGTGGCAAAGGAAATCTACAAAAATATAAGAGGCCTTTCTTCTTACGCTCCTATGGCGGAGCGTGCGGCCTGGGTCATCGAACATAAAACCTATGAGGGCATTGCAAAAACAAAATACGTAAACGATAAAATGATTACGGACCACTATGCCATTATACCTACGGGTCAGGGATTCGGGGCGTTAAACGGCCTTCATCCCACGGCGGCAAAGGTCTATGAATTGATCTGCGGCAGATTTTTAAGCATTTTTTATCCTTCGGCGGAATATGAAAAATTATCACTGACTTTACAAAAGGAGAAGGAGTTTTTCTTTGCTTCCTTTAAGGTCATGGTAAATCCCGGCTATCTGGCGGCAGTAAAGTACAGCTTTTCCAAAGCCAGGGATTCAGAAAAGGAAGAGGAGAGAAAGACAGGCGAAAGTGAAAACGACAGTCAGGAAAAAGGCGTGGATGATGCTCTCCGCATAAAGCTTGCCGCACTGAAAAAAGGAACCGAAATTCCCATTGCGGGTCTGTCCATGAAGGAAGGAGAAACTTCCCCGCCAAAGAGATATAATTCCGGTTCTATGATCCTTGCTATGGAAAATGCGGGCCAGCTCATAGAGGATGAGGCACTGAGGGAACAAATCAAGGGCAGCGGTATCGGCACATCGGCAACCAGGGCAGAGATACTCAAAAAACTGGTGGCAAACGGGTACTTAAACTTAAATAAAAAGACCCAGATCATTACCCCCGCATGTTTGGGGGAGGTTATTTACGAAGTGGTAAGCTGTTCCATTAAGTCCATGTTAGATCCGAAGCTGACTGCCAGCTGGGAAAAGGGACTGACTTTAGTGGCGGAGGGGGATATTACTCCTGATGAATATATGGTAAAATTAAAAGGGTTTATTACCAGAAGGACCGACTATGTAAAGCAGACGGACAACAGGGGCTATTTAAACCAGTGTATGTCCTATGTGAAAAGCAATTATGCCGGTACTGAAGGGAAAAAGGGTAAAGCAAAAAAATAAAAAGGGAGAGAAGCGTATGTTACAAATGTTCAAAATTGATAACTATCTGGATGTCAACAAAACTCTGGCACAATTTTTATTCGACGGGATCGAATATCCGTGGGAGGTCCTGCCCCGGCTCGAATCATTTATTATGCAGTTGGGCCCTATGCTTCCTGCTGAGGACTTTAATCAGGTGGGAGAAAATATATGGATCGCAAAATCTGCCAGGATTGCAGACAGCGCAAGCATTACGGGGCCCTGCATCATTGATGCCGATGCGCAGATCAGGCACTGTGCCTTTATCAGGGGAAATGCCATTATCGGAAAGGGCGCCGTTGTAGGCAATTCCTGCGAGATCAAAAACAGTCTGTTGTTTGATGAGGTGGAAGTTCCTCATTACAATTATGTGGGAGACAGTGTGTTGGGCTACAGGGCGCATTTAGGAGCCGGAGCCATTACATCGAACATAAAAAATGACAAAAAAAATGTGGTAATTAAATTTCCCTTAGGCCAGATCGAAACGGGCTTAAGAAAGCTGGGAGCCGTAGTAGGAGACGGCGTTCAGGTGGGATGCAATACGGTGCTGAATCCGGGAACCGTGATCGGAAAAAATACAAGGATATATCCTTTAAATTCCGTAAGAGGATGGGTGGATGAAAATTCCATTTATAAGCAAGAAGGTAATGTGATAGAGATTATTTGACCATAGAACTGTCATCCGGCTTAAAATTCATAATATTCTTTCTATTGACAAATCGTGAGAATTATTGTATATTTTATCAAGTTGAAGTGATAAAGAGTTCAACAAACGTTATGTTAAACCGTATGACCGGGAGAGTTTTATACCCGGCTGCGGCAGGAAAAAGGGAGGAAGAAATTATGAAAAAACTCATGGCAATGCTTTTGGTCGGCGTTTTGTCTGCATCCTTATTAACAGGCTGCGGTTCTGCGCCAGCTGATGAGACAAACGCTCCGGCAACAGAAGAAAACGGCAGTGCAGAAGGAACGGATTCCGAGGGAGCAGGTTCAGAAGGAGATACCTACAACATTGGTATTATTCAGTTGGTTGAGCATCCGGCTCTTGATGCGGCGACAGAAGGTTTTGAGGATGCATTAAAGGACAAACTGGGAGATAAGGTTACCTTTGATTACCAGAACGCACAGGGCGAATCTACAAACTGCGCTACTATTTCTACAAAATTTGTAAATGACAACGTTGATCTGATCATGGCAAATGCTACGCCTGCGCTTCAGTCCGCAGCAGCTGCCACCAATGAAATTCCCATTGTGGGAACAAGCGTAACAGACTTCATTACGGCAGAAGTTGTAAACAGCAACGAAGAGCCCGGCACAAATGTTACCGGCGTTTCGGATCTTGCCCCTGTTGACGAGCAGATCGCATTATTACAGAGAGTATGTCCCGATGTTACAAAGGTGGCTGTCGTATACTGCTCATCCGAAGCGAACTCCGTATACCAGGCAGATCTGGCAGCAAAGTATTTAAAGGATGCGGGCATTGAGTATGAGGTATTTACCGCAGCAGATTCCAACGAAGTTCAGTCGGTCATTACAGCGGCAATTGCAGAGTGCGACTGTGTATATATTCCTACAGATAATACCTTTGCCGACAATATTGAGATCGTTAAGAATGTAACGGTTCCCGCAAACATTCCCGTTATCTGCGGCGAAGAAAACATGTGCGGCAACGGCGGGCTTGCGACTTTGAGTATCAGCTATTATGATCTGGGATATAAAGCGGGCGAAATGGCTTATGAGATTCTTGTAAACGGAGCGGATCCTGCAACGACCCCTATCGGATATGTTTCTGACGGTATTGTTGCAAAGTACAATCCTGAAGTTGCAGAAGCCATTAACTGGACCATTCCGGAAGATTTAGTTGCAATTGAAAAAGAAGAAGAGTAATCCGGTAATTTTTATCCGGTTTGTAGAACGTTTTGTAAAAGGGTGTGTTTTTACACATCCTTTTGCTACGTTTTATTATTTTTAGACTATTTTTAATTTTTTTATTCCTTCTTTTCCATATTTTTGTTATACTAACTGCTGAGTGGATTTTTCCACTGATTTTATTTACACGGAGGTTTAAATATGTTAAATATTGTTGCATTGTTAAATGCGCTGCCCGGTTCCGTCGCACAGGGTGTGTTAATGGGAATTATGGCAATCGGCGTCTACATAACCTATAAGGTGCTTGATTTTGCGGATCTGACTGTAGACGGCAGCCTTTGTACCGGCGGTGCAGTGGCGGTCATGCTGATCATGAAGGGGATCAATCCATATGTCGCGCTTCTGGCAGCTTTTGCAGCCGGAATGCTGGCGGGATTTTTAACGGGATTTTTCCATACGGTAATGGGGATACCCGGTATCCTGGCGGGAATTTTAAGCCAGCTGGGGTTATATTCCATCAATATGAGAATTATGGGAAAGTCCAATCAGGCTGTCAGTGTGGATAAGTATGACCTGGTCGTCAGTTTAAGATATATTACGTCGGCAATTGTAGTAGGGCTTATATTTGTAGTAGTATTAATAGGCATTCTATATTGGTTTTTGGGTACGGAGATCGGTTCGGCTGTCCGCGCCACAGGATGTAATGAAAATATGGCCAGGGCCCAGGGAATCAATACCAATATAGGCAAGATCATCGGTCTGGTCCTTTCCAACGGTCTGGTGGCTTTGTCGGGCGCTCTCTATGCCCAGTATAACGGAAATGCCGATATCAATATGGGAAGGGGCGCAATTGTAATCGGACTGGCATCCGTTATTATCGGAGAAGTCCTTTTCGGAAAAATTTTCCGTAATTTTGCATTAAGGCTGTTTTCCGTAGTCATAGGCTGTGTGATCTATTTTGCGGTCATTGCCCTTGTACTGCAGCTTGGATTAAGCACAACGGATCTGAAGCTTTTCAGTGCGTTGATCGTTGCCGTTTTCCTGGCAATTCCTTACTGGAGCGGCAAATATAAGGCGACGCATCCTGCAAAAGTAAAGAAGGGAGGAAAGACGGATGCTGGAAATTAAAAATTTGAGTAAAACTTTCAATCCCGGAACGGTAAATGAAAAGCAGGCATTGACTGATGTTTCCCTTACCTTAAATGAAGGGGATTTTGTAACCATTATCGGCGGAAACGGGGCGGGTAAATCCACAATGTTAAACGCTATTGCAGGGGTATGGCCCATAGATTCCGGCAGTATTTCCGTAAACGGTGTGGATATCACAAAGCTGCCTGAGCATAAACGTGCAAAATATATCGGCAGGGTATTCCAGGATCCCATGATGGGAACCTCGGCGGATATGGGAATAGACGAAAACCTTGCCATTGCGGCCAGAAGGGGGAAACACCGTACTTTAAGCTGGAGCATTACCCGTAAGGAGAAAGAAAAATACAAGAAATTGCTGAGCTCTCTGGATCTGGGTTTGGAAGACCGGCTGACATCCAAGGTAGGGCTTCTTTCCGGCGGACAGAGACAGGCCATCACATTGCTCATGGCTTCCTTGGAGAAACCCCAGCTTTTACTGTTAGACGAGCATACGGCAGCCCTTGACCCCAAGACGGCAGCCAAGGTTCTGGCATTGTCGGATAAGATCATTGAAGAAAACCAGTTGACGGCTATGATGGTAACCCACAATATGAAGGACGCCATCAACCACGGAAACAGGCTGATCATGATGCACGAAGGCAATATTATTTACGATGTCAGCGGGGAAGAGAAAAAGAAACTCCACGTTTCGGACCTGCTTGCCAAATTTGAGGAGGTCAGCGGCGGAGAATTTGCCAACGACCGCATGATATTGAACTGAGCGCAGACCTGTCCGGTACCGGCATCATTAGGCATTAAGCCGGTATCGGAACGTAATAAATTGAAAACTTGTATAAAAAATCCGTGGTTTGTTCATAAATGACTGGATTTTTTGCATAAAATATGAGAGAATGTTTAAGGTAAATCTAACAAAATATGACATATTTTGTTATGATATATTTCTACATAATTGAAAGGAGATTTCACATGATTTATTCAAAAGAAGTGGAAGAAATGACTTGTGTGGCACAGGGCGTTCATCATGGCTGTGCTCCCATCCCTGAAGAAGCAAAATGGGTTCAGGCAAAAAGAGTGGAAGATATTTCCGGTCTGACACACGGTGTGGGCTGGTGTGCTCCCCAGCAGGGCGCCTGCAAATTGACCCTGAATGTAAAGGAAGGTATCATCCAGGAAGCTTTGGTTGAGACCATCGGATGCTCCGGTATGACCCATTCAGCCGCTATGGCATCTGAGATTTTACCGGGATTAACAGTAATGGAAGCATTAAATACCGACCTTGTATGCGATGCTATCAATACAGCGATGAGAGAGCTGTTCTTACAGATCGTATACGGTCGTACACAGTCCGCATTCTCCGAAGACGGCCTTCCAATCGGAGCCGGTCTTGAAGATTTAGGAAAAGGTTTGAGAAGCCAGGTTGGTACTATGTACGGTACCCTCAAAAAAGGTCCTCGTTATCTGGAAATGGCAGAAGGCTATGTAACAGGCATTGCTTTGGACAAAGACGATCAGATCATCGGTTACAAATTTGTCAGCCTTGGAAAGATGACAGACTTCATCAAAAAAGGCGATGATCCCAATACGGCATATGAAAAGGCATGTGGTCAGTATGGCCGTGTGGACGACGCTGTTAAGATCATCGACCCACGTAAAGAGTAATAGAAGGAGGACAATAGAATGGCTTTATTTGAATCATATGAAAGACGTATTGATAAAATCAACAGCGTATTAAACAGCTATGGTATCGCTTCCTTGGAAGAGGCTGAAAAAATTACAAAAGATGCCGGTCTGGATGTATATGAGCAGGTTAAGAAGATCCAGCCTATCTGTTTTGAGAATGCCTGCTGGGCTTACACTGTAGGCGCTGCGATCGCAATCAAAAAAGAGTGCAAAAAAGCGGCAGACGCAGCTGCGGCAATCGGCGAAGGACTTCAGGCTTTCTGTATTCCCGGTTCTGTTGCAGATACCCGTAAAGTAGGTTTAGGACATGGTAACTTGGGCAAGATGTTATTAGAGGAAGAGACAGAGTGCTTCGCATTCTTAGCAGGTCATGAGTCTTTTGCAGCGGCAGAAGGCGCAATCGGTATTGCTGAGAAGGCTAACAAAGTCCGTCAGAAACCTTTACGCGTTATCTTAAACGGTTTGGGAAAAGACGCTGCTTTGATCATTTCCCGTATCAACGGATTTACCTTTGTTGAGACAGAGTACGATCCTTATACAAACGAAGTAAAAGAAATCAGCAGAACACCTTATTCCGAAGGACTTCGTGCAAAGGTCAACTGCTATGGCGCAAACTCCGTTCCGGAAGGCGTAGCAATTATGTGGAAAGAAAATGTAGACGTTTCCATTACCGGTAACTCTACCAACCCTACAAGATTCCAGCATCCTGTAGCAGGTACATATAAAAAGGAAAGAGTGGAAGCTGGCAAGAAATACTTCTCAGTTGCTTCCGGCGGCGGTACAGGACGTACCCTTCATCCCGATAACATGGCTGCAGGTCCTGCATCCTACGGTTTCACAGATACTTTGGGACGTATGCATTCCGATGCACAGTTCGCAGGTTCTTCTTCCGTACCGGCTCACGTTGAAATGATGGGTCTCATCGGTATGGGTAACAACCCTATGGTTGGCGCTACCGTTGCAGTTGCCGTTTCTATTGAGGAAGCTGCAAAAGAAGGAAAGTTCTAACAGGGCTGTATTAAAAAACAAGAAATAATGACAGATGAAACGCCATAATTCTTTTGGATTGTGGCGTTTTACTGTGCGCCTTGCGGCGCACGTTTCTAACGGGTGC
>ULTO01080200.1_pt1 | contig 10039 bp, 8 predicted proteins | sample 1957601 | NCBI WGS metagenome assembly ULTO01 (sample SAMEA4835734, study PRJEB28245) | human gut metagenome | biome: gut microbiome; material: fecal sample | place: Denmark | collected 2008 | reverse complement strand
TACATATTCTATTATGAACTGAATAAAGAAAAGCAACAAAGTGAGAAAGCATAGACAGATTTCGCATATTTAATCCGTATTGCAGGAAAAATGCCTTTTCTTACTGAATGCTGATGCAGTCTCCGATACCGGCAACAGTATTTGACGTATTGCTGGTATCTTTTTTGCCGGTCTGATCGGTTGTGGTAATCCACATGGCGATAGGATTTTTTACGCCGCCCTGATACGCCAGATAAATTTCGCAGCCGGAGGCATGGGCAGAGCGTAAACGTGCCTCATAGGTGCTCTGGTTTAAATCGGTCCAGCCGATGGTATCTAAAATCTCGTCGTATAATTTGGAGCCGGCAGGAATGCTTTCCAGGGTCTGGGGTGTTGTCAGACTGTCGATAAAGGTTTTGGATGCAGAATCTGATGCAATCTCAGGGTCTGCCATGGCATAAACGGAGGCCTGATAGATGGCGTCGAGCATCTGCTGGTCGGAAGTGACGTTTGCTTTTTCTACATATTTGATCATGATCGGGGTCAAAACACCGACAAGTACTGCCATAATGGCGATAACAATAATTAATTCTACAAGTGAAAACCCTTTGTTTTCTCCGCTTTTCATCATAATTTCCCACCCTCATAACATTTCTTTTCTAATAAGATTATTCTACTCTCAGAATAACAGAGAGTGTAAATAAAATCAATACTAAAAAGCGTTGGCTTGGGGCTGAAATTTAGTTGTGTCCAAATGGCTCAGGTATATAAAAAAATGGGAATTTAAGCTATGAAAGGCCGGAAATGTATATAGAACAAGCTGTTATTTTGCAGGAAAGTATATTATAATAGGTTTGTTGGTATATGGATTACAGATGATAATGAGGAGAAGGCAGATATGAAGAAGCGGACCTTTAGAGAAAAAATACAATATCATTTTGACAATATTATGTCCAAAGGAACCATCGCACTGATCGGCCTGCTATTTGGAATTACTATGATCGTGGTAGGGCTTGCGGGAATTGCGGCAGTTGTTTTTGGCGCGGACGGCAGTCTGGGAAGCCAGATCTGGTCAAGCGCCATGCATGTTCTGGATGCAGGAACCTTGACGGCGGATACTTTGGACAGCATACCCTATGTGATCATAATGTCAGTGGTAACTCTGTGCGGGCTGTTTGTAACCAGTATTTTAATCGGTATCATTACCACCGGTTTTGAAAGCAGGCTGAAGGAACTGCGCAAGGGAAAGTCCATTGTACTGGAAGAAAGGCATACGGTTATCATAGGATTTAATGACAATATCTATACGTTGTTAAATGAGTTAATTGAAGCTAACTCTAATCACAAAAATCAGTGTATTGTAGTAGTGGGGACACAGGAGAAGGAAGAGATGGAAGAAGCTATCGCATCCCGCATATCCGATTTTAAAACTTCCCGTGTGATCTGTCGGAGCGGTTCTTTATCGGAAGCACATATTCTGGAAAGATGCGCTGTGGAAAGAAGCCGTTCTGTTATAATCAATGTTTATGAGGATGCGGAGGTCATTAAAATCATCTTATCCGTTTCCGCATATTTAAAGGATAAGGAATTATTGGTAAAAGATCTGTTTATGACTGCTGCCATTGAAAACGAGCAGAATGTGGAGGCGGCGAGGATCGCAGGAGAAGGCAGGGCGGAGATTATTCATGCCAATGACGCTATTTCCCGTATTATTGCCCATACCTGCAGACAGCCGGGATTGTCCAATGTGTTGGTGGAGCTTTTTGACTATGACGGGGATGAATTGTATTTTGAAGAGATTCCAAAGCTTTACGGAAAGACGCTTCATGAGACCCTGAACCTGTTTCCTAAAGCGGTTGTATTCGGCATCCGAAAAGACGACGGCCCTCATCTGAATCCGCCCATGGATACGGTGCTTGAGAAAGGAGACCTGATCATTCTTCTGGAGGATGATGACGGTTCCTTTGAGCTGGATCTGAATGAGATGCCCATACAGGAGGAACTGATCAATAATTCCGGGGCAAAGAAAACCGCAAACAGGGAAAGCCTGCTGATTTTGGGGTGTAACAGTATGATTGAACGCATCCTGCGGGAATATGACTGTTATGTGGAGCCGGGTTCTGAGGTTACCATTGTCTACCCCAATGAGCTGGAGCTGGATAAAGCAGCTTATAAAAACATTGTGATCGAGCAGGTTATGGGATCGGGAACGGACCGCAGGCTTTTGGAGGTATTATTATCGTCGGATGTGGACGATATACTGGTTTTAAGCGATGATGGGCTGGATGCGGAGGCATCCGATTCCCAGACTCTGCTGCAATTGATCTTCCTTCGGGATATTTCCGGTAAAACGGGGAAAAAGTTTACCATTACCAGTGAAATGAGAAAGAGCAATAACCAGCGCCTTGCAACCCAGGCCAGGGTAGAGGATTTTGTCATCGGCTCCAATATTATAAATCTTTTAATGACCCAGATTGCCGAAAACAGGGAATTGACGGCGCTTTTTGAGGATATTTTGGATGAGGAAGGCTCCGAGATCTATATGAAGCCTGCTTCCGAATATGTAAAAACAGGAGTTCCCGTTGATTTTTATACTGTAACGGAAAGCGCTGCCAGAAAGGGGCATATTGCCATAGGTTATAAGAAGATAAGGGACGGCGCTACAGAGATTGTAACAAATCCTTTAAAATCAGAGCAGACTGTATATGAAAAGGAAGATTATATGATCGTCATTGCGGAGGATTAAAGATTGAGTGTCCAGAAACGGAATTAAAAGCGGGGCATATATCTAACCTTGATGCAAAAAAGGAGGCAAAAAAATGAAAAATTATAGCGCAGGTATAATGACAGAACAAATTTCTTGTGTTATATTAGGGATTAGATAAAAAAGCGGTCTAAGGCTGACCCGGAAAGGAAATAATAACGATGAACACAATTTTTCGATTTGATTATCTGGAAGAAAGAAGTTATCAGGCACTGAGGAAAGATCAGAGCTTAACTTTTATGCGCTCATGTAAGATAAGGCAAAGATGCAGAATTGTGTGATGTCGGATGATTCATAGACTTCATGGATTTTAGGAACCGCTTATCTTATATGAGAGATAGGCGGTTTTATTATGCTAAAATACGTAAATGACGGAATATCTTATAATGGAAACGCAGCTTAAAAAAGTGAGTTAAAGAAAAGCAATACTAAGGAAATGAAAAGAGAAAGACGGGGAAAAGAAGATGTTGGAGATTAAAGGAAAAGTGAATACTGCTGTCTGCTATGCGAAGGTAGTGGAAGATGAAGCTATAGAGCAGATCAGACGGATGTGCGATTATGAATTTACAGAAGGAAGCAGGATAAGGATCATGCCCGACGTCCATGCGGGAAAAGGCTGCACCATCGGAACTACCATGACGGTTACGGATAAAGCCGTTCCCAATATCGTAGGAGTGGATATCGGATGCGGGATGTATACGGTAACCTTGGGGAAAGGCGATATTGATTTTGAAAAGCTGGATGAAGCCGCACATTTTGTGCCTTCCGGTATGAATGTGTGGGAAGGCAGACAGGAAAGATTTGATCTGACTGCTCTTCGCTGCTATAGAAGCCTTAGAGATACGAAAAGGTTAGAAAGAAGCCTGGGTACATTAGGTGGAGGAAACCACTTTATAGAGGTTGACCGGGCAGAGGACGGAACCAATTATCTTGTGATACACAGCGGGAGCAGGAATCTTGGAAAGCAGGTTGCGGAAATCTATCAGCAGTTAGCAATTGATTTAAATAAAGGAAAGGAAACTTACTTTCAGGAAAGGGACGCCATTATCCGTGAATATAAAGCGGCCGGCAGAAGAAAAGAAATACAGGCAGCTTTAGAGGCGATCTCCTGGAATAAGAGGGAGGCAACCATGCCAGAGGATTTATGCTTTTTGTATGGAAGCTATTTGGAAGATTATCTTTTTGATGTGGAAATCTGCCAGACCTTTGCCAGAAGAAACCGTGAAAAAATAGCGGAGGTGTTATTGGATAGAACGGGTATGAGCGGCGCGGATTCCTTTCATACCATTCATAATTATATTGATACGGAAGAAATGATTTTAAGAAAAGGTGCCATTGCCGCCCACGAAGGGGAGAAAGTATTGATTCCTATTAATATGAGAGACGGAAGTGTATTAGCCGTGGGTAAAGGCAATCCCGAATGGAACTATTCCGCACCCCACGGGGCAGGAAGGATCATGTCCAGAAAAAAAGCAAAGGAAAATTTGGATATGGACGATTATAAACGCGAAATGGAAGGAATCTATACTACTTCCGTAAATGAAGCAACATTAGACGAAGCGCCTATGGCATACAAATCTTTAGAAGACATCATAGACGTCATCAAAGAATCCGTAACTGTCATAGACATCATGAAACCGATTTATAACTTTAAGGCAAACTGAGACGTGCAAGCTATATTTGTAAAGCGTCTGAGGGGAAGCTTGCTTACCATCAGACGCTTTGCAAATATAGCTTATAGGGCGAAGCCCGATAATCGCATGATTGCCGTGCAATTATGCGATTAAGGCACGTCGGGGGAAAGAGCTGAAAACCCAAAAGGGGAAGCTTGCTTACCGTCAGTCTGCCAGAACAGGAGGACATAAAAATGATACAAATTCCCACCATTGATATGGTTAAGACAGGACAGAATATCACACAGTTAAGGAAAGAAAAAGGATTATCCGTAAAAGATATCCAGAATATTTTTGGCTTCTCCACACCCCAGGCAATCTACAAATGGCAGCAGGGTACGGCCTTGCCCTCCGTAGATAATCTGGTAGTATTGGCGGTAATTTTTCAGGTACAGGTAGATGATATTCTTGTCATAAATATTGCGGCGTCTACACAAATAGGTGCGTAAGATCAAAGGGACACCGGCATTCTTTAACCGGAAATGCCGGGAAGTCCCCCTAAAACAATAAGGATGGGTATGCCTAGCGGCGAGGGCAGGGGTCTGTAAAACCCTGACATAAGAAACAACGCAGGTTCGAGTCCTGCCCCATCCATTATGGAAAGGTGGCCGAGATGGTTTAAGGCAGCGCATTGCTAATGCGCCGTATGCGCAAGTGTACCGAAGGTTCGAATCCTTTCCTTTCCGTTATTTCTGCTGTTTGGGATAAAACATATCATTCAACTCATGGTAGAAATTTTTTTATATCTTCAAATATCCGGTTATTGCATCAATGTTTTCTGTTTTATACAATAGGGACAGGAAAGGTTGGTGCTTTTTATTGGATAATCAGAAAATTGCAAAATTCATTTTACATAGAAGAAAAGCTTTGGGATTGACCCAGGCGGATGTGGCGGAAAAATTAGAAGTTTCCTTTCAGGCTGTCTCCAAGTGGGAAAACGGAACCCTGCCCAATGTGGAAATGCTTGTGGAACTGGCAAAGCTTTTGCGGGTCAGCGTGGATGAAATTTTAAATGGAGAAGAAAAGAAAAATGAAAGTTTTTCGTATAGTAAGGCAGGTGTGGACATTTCTTATACCGACGCCATGAAAAGGGAAATGGCGGTTTACTTAAAGACGGAAAATGAGCGTGTCTTAAATGGATTTGGCCCATTCGCATCCCTGTATGATATTCATTTTCCGGAAATCAAAAACCCGGTTCTTGTTTTGAAGGCGGAAGAACCGGGATCAAAACAAAAGTTAGCCATGGAATACGGCTATAGTGAGTCCATCTGCCATGATATGATAAACCATCTGGTCAATGATATTGCCGTTATGGGTGCCAGACCTTTGGCAGTATTGGATACTATTGTGTGCGGCAATGCGGAAAAAGAAACTATTAAATCTTTTGTAAAAGGAATTTCAGAAGCGTGCAGGGAAAATGAATGTGATCTGGTAGGCGGCGAGACTTCCATTCAGCCGCAAGTGATTGAGAAAGGCGTCTATATCCTCACATCAAGTGTTGCAGGAATAGTGGGGAGGGAAAATATCATTGACGGTTCGCGGGTCAGGGAAGGAGATGTGGTGTTAGCAGTTGCTTCTAATGGGCTTCACACAAACGGTTACTCCCTTGTGCGGATGCTTATGGATAAAATGCCGCAGATAAAGCTTGATAAAATCCAGGGAGAAACATTTATAGAGCAAATTATGAAACCGCACACCCCTTATTACAAAGCTGTCAAAAATTTATTCGGCTGCCCGTATGTTCACGGGATGGCCCATATTACAGGCGGCGGGATAGAAGGAAATTTAAGCAGGATAATGCCTGACGGCTTAAGCGCGGAAATTGATTTGACAAAAATAAAGCCCCTGCCTGTTTTTTCCTATATCCGAAATAAAGGAAATATCGGGCAGGAAGAAATGCTGCCCACTTTTAACTGCGGCGTGGGGTTCATGATTGTGGTGGAAAGGGAAGAGGAGAAAAAGGTTGTAGATACAGTACAAAAATATTATGAATGCTATGAAGTCGGAAAGATTGCAAAAGGCAGGAATAAGGTAGTCTTTAGCGGATCCATTGACTGGAAATAAAGGGCCTCTTATTCCTGCATGGGTAATATAAGTGTCACAGAAAAACCGCCATATGAGCTGTGGCCGATTTCGGTTACACCGCCGTGTGCCGTCACAATCTGCTTAACAATGAGCAGCCCTAAACCGTGGCGCTGCCTTGTCGTATTCTCATCGCAGATCATATAATGCGGAGAATGATTCAGCTTTTTAATCTGTTCGTCTGTAGCCCCCCTGCCGTCATCGGCAACGACTACCATGCAGGTATCTTCCCCGGTTATAACACGTACAAAGATATGACATCCCTGTTCATTATGGTTGATACAATTTTGAATCAGATTACTTACTGCTCTTTTCATCAGGTCTTCGTCAATATCTGCAAAGCAAACCTTTAGATCCTCATCAGTTTCCCATTCAATGGGATGTTTATCATCAATATCCGTATTGATAAAATCCACCACTACCTGACGGACAACGGCGACGAGATTTTGCCTTGCAGGATTTATGGGCTGCATATTATATTCCAATTTGGACGCAAGATTCAGGTCGTTGATCAGATTTTTCATTTGCCGGCTTTTACTTACAATGACCGAAGCTTTTTTGCGGTCATCTTCCGGTAAACGATCATCACTTTCTAACTGGCTTGCGTAACCCATTACCATAGACAGCGGCGTTCGTATGTCATGGGATACTCCTGCGATCCAATTAGCCCTTGCAGTTTCCTTTTTGCGGAGCTGCCTGCGTTGGGACTGAAGGATCTCCGAGGTTTTATTAATATTGGCTGCAAGCTCTGACAGCAGTCCCTTTTCTTTTATGTGAACGTCTTCTTCTGCAGGCAGAGACTGTATCCCGCTTACGATCGGTTTTACCGATTTCAAAAGCCTGGAGTTGGCAGCTGCATAGATCATAAAGATCAGCGTAACATTAATTGCAAGAACAGTAAGAAAAGTTTTGGGTAAATTGGCGATCAAATGGTAATCCCAGCTTGGCCACATATGTTTCCAAAAGCTGTCTTTGGGATAGCCTAATACAACCAGCCCGTTCTCTGCTTCTCCTGTAAATGTGGGATAACCGTCTATATAACCGCGGGTCAGCCCTGCAATATCCGAAATGGAATAGGACATAGGTATGGTTTCGGGCAGATCATCTGTATGCCATACTACGTTCATCGTCGTATTGTCAATAAAAATGGCCCATGTATCAGTTTTTTTCAGTTCAAGCGCTAAATTCTCCGGCAAAATGTATTCATTATCATTCTGAAATAAGTTATCTGCAACTTCTTTAGCGGTCTGCCAAGGCTGTGAATTTGTTGCCTGTCTCACGGTAATTATAAATAATAGGATAAAATTTAAAATAATAAGCAGGGCTGAAGATAAGAGCATAATACCGACAAAACGCCGTATCAGTTTCAGTACGCTTTTCATATTACTTTCCCTCCACTATGAGTTTATAGCCAAGGCCCTTGATCGTTATCAAAGCAACGGGAGAGGACGGATCCGTTTCAATCTTTTCTCTGATTCGGTGGATATGCGCCATCAGTGAATTCTCATAACCAAAAGGATTATCGCCCCAGGCGGCCTCGCACAGGGCGTCAATGGTAACGATCCGCCCTGCATTCCGGTATAAAGCAGCAAGAATGCTGTGTTCTTTTGCCGTAAGCGGAATATGTTTTCCGTTTTTAATTACTTCTGCACGGTCGAAGTCGATTTCGCTGCCCCGCAATTTTACAAGAGGGTTCTCATCTTTGTAGCTTCTGCGAAGAATGGCATTAATACGGAACAGAAGTTCTTTTGGTAAGAACGGTTTTACCATATAGTCGTCCGCTCCGAGACTGAAGCCGTGGAACTTATCGTCATCCTCTCCACGTGCCGTTAAAAAGAGCACGGGATAATCAAAGGTACTTTTAAGCTGTTTCATAAGGTCAAAGCCGCTGCCGTCGGGAAGCATCACATCCAAAATTGCAAATTCAGGAGCATATTCCTTTGAAACAGCAACCGCTTCTGCAATCGTTTTTGCAGTCTTAATATTTTGAAATCCGTCTTCATTTAAAATAGACGCCACCATATCTAAAAGCTCCGGTTCATCATCCACAAGCAAAATGCGTTTTTGTTTTAAATAATCAGAGTTCATAGGAAGCCCTCCTTTGTAGTTTCCAGTATACCATGAAAATGTTTATTTTTATATTTTGTGCAAAAATGTAAGGTAAATGTAAGGAAAGGAGAAGGTCAGCATAAGGTTGGGAACGTACAATGTATTTACAATGATGAGAAAGGAGCAAAGTACAATGAATGTCATTGAAACTAAAAATTTAACAAAATCTTATGCTGATTTTACCGCGGTTTCAGGCGTCAGCCTGCATATTCCCAAAGGTGTTGTCTATGGCTTCCTCGGTCCCAACGGCGCAGGAAAGTCCACCACCATGAAAATGTTCCTGGGACTTACCAGGCCTACGAGCGGCTCATTTACCATTGACGGGAAGAAATACCCCGAAAACAGGGTGGAGATTTTAAAAGAGATAGGCTCGTTTATCGAGGCCCCTGCTTTTTATGGAAATCTAAGCGGCGAGGAAAATCTTGAAATTATCCGCAGGATATTGGGGCTTCCTGGATCTTCGGTAGCAGAAGCGCTTGAAATTGTGGGGCTGACACAGTTTAAAAAGAGGCTTGCTAAAAATTATTCCCTCGGAATGAAACAGAGATTAGGTCTTGCCGGCGCATTGATAGGGAAGCCGCCCATCTTGATTCTGGATGAACCAACAAACGGCCTTGATCCTGTAGGCATTCACGAGATCAGAACGCTTATCCGTTCACTGCCAGAAAAATTTGGCTGTACTGTTTTAGTATCGTCCCATCTTTTGTCTGAAATAGAACTGATGGCCGATCATATCGGTATCCTGAACCGGGGGCATTTGTTGTTTGAAGGAACTCCCGATGAGCTGAAAATGAATGCGGATCTACAGGGTTATCCTACGGATAATCTGGAAGATACTTTTCTTGCAATGATTGACGCTGATAACCGGAAAAGAGGTGCTTTAGGATGAGTGTTTTTCTGGAATGCAAAAAAATAAGGCGGACCGGCTTTTTGCAGGCGTTCATAGGCGGCGGTATTTTGGCCGGAGCCGTTCCCGTTATCAATATGGCAGTCCGTTCAGAAATATATCAGACAAAACAGGGAAGTCCCCTGCAGATCCTGCTTAGCGCCAATTGGCAGATGATGGCGATGTTGAATGTGCTGCTTGTGGTAACGGGAGCATGTCTTTTATATCATACGGAATATGCCGATCATGCCATGGAGAAAATGAAGTCGCTTCCTGTTCGGGAAATTTCCATTTTCTCAGGCAAAGTTATTTTGACGATCCTTATGAGCCTTCTGGTACTTGCTATAGAGGCGGGGGCAACCGCTTTTTGTGCATACTATTGGTTTGAGGCTAGGAACGGTTTTTGGGAGGAATTGGGCAGGAACTTTGGGTATGCGTTCTTGCTGATGCTGCCTTGTCTCGTTTTATCAATGCTTATTTCGGAAGCCTGTAAAAATATGTGGATATCACTTGGTATCGGCGTGGTCTGCGTTTTTACTGCAACAA
>ULTO01059942.1_pt1 | contig 10079 bp, 10 predicted proteins | sample 1957601 | NCBI WGS metagenome assembly ULTO01 (sample SAMEA4835734, study PRJEB28245) | human gut metagenome | biome: gut microbiome; material: fecal sample | place: Denmark | collected 2008 | reverse complement strand
ACAGGACATCTCGCAGTCCATGTTCATCAGATAAAATGCCAGCCACACCAGCGGATTGAACCAGTGGACGCAGCAGATCACCAACGCCGCAGGCTTAAACAGATAGTCCCTGCGCTGTAAGTGCACCCGTTCATGACACAGAACAACTTTTCTGCTCTCAGGATCTAAGCCCGAAGAGAGATAGATTACCGGATGTACCAGCCCCATGACGAAGGACAGATGTCCTCCATCGATCTCACAGATCCCCGGCTCCACCTGTCTGACACCGCTGTCAGGTCTGTGAAGCCGGTTACGCATACGCAGGTAGGAAAAGGCATGATACCCCATAAATCCTGCCATTCCAAACAGCCATACCATTGCAATGACACGGAAACCTACCGGGCGATACAGTGTGTTTGCGACAGCTGTGCCATTTGTATCGGTAACCGATTCCTCCATGGCTGCACCACTGCTTCCGTTTTCTGCTCCTGTGATTTGCAAAGACCCGTCCGCATTGTCCCGGTTGTCAGCTAAGTAGCCACCATCTGCAGCATTACCTGCTGCCTGGCTTCCATCGGCTCCGTCTGTTCCGAATGCATTCGCATCGCTTTCGTTATCGATTGCATTCGCAACATTTCTGTTTTCGTTCGCTAATCCTGCGGCTCCCGGCATATTTCCTGCCGTCCCGGCATGCAAATTTCCTGCCTGTTGCCAACTGCTCTGTCCGTTAGGATCCACATCTGGAAGCACACCATTATTACCATAGCCGTTTGCTGACTGTCCGTACATCGTCTCCGTTCCAACCGCCAGCAGCCGCTCCGGAATCAGACTGATCCCCGTCCGTGGCAACACCGGACAGCACAAGCGCACAAATACGACTCCCCACAGCAGATAAGAACACCATTTGGGGGCTTTTTTCAACAAAAGTCTGGCCAGGAGCACCAGCAATACGCAGTATCCTCCTACCAGACTTAATTTCCATACAACGTCAAATATTCTGTAGATGTTCTCACCCATAAGCCCCTCCGCTCTGCTGCACCAGCCATCGATAGTCGATAGAATATAGACTTTATAAGCATAGTCTACATTCTATCGACCTGTCTGTCAAGCAAGAAATCTATTTTCCCAACATTCCGGGATACAATACATCGGATATTTCATACGCTTCTTCCAATGTCGTCGCCGGGTACAAAATATAGAATATCTGATTCTCTTCCGCCGAATTTGCGGTGGCAGAAATCATCCCTTTTTCCACACCTTGCACTGCCTCATAAATTGCTGCACACGTGCTCATATCCGGCGTCAGGATCTGTCCGGCACCTCTCCCACTTTGGAAAACGCCTTTTCTTCCCCCGTACAGAAAGAAATAATCCTGTGGCTCCTCTCCCTCTCCTGCAAAGGATATCTTCCCGTTAAAAGAACTTGCATAAATCCAGGGCAATACGCGATAAGAATACGTTCCACTGACATCTACCTGTACCTCTTCCTGCTTTCCGGACGCATTTTCCTTCAGCATCCGTATTCCCGATGCCGTAAAATCCAACGTCTTGCGGAATTCAATAAAATTCAGTAAAAGGATTATCACTGCCAATACGATCACACTAAGAAAAACCGTTACTTTTACATTAATTTTCTTCATACACACTCCCCCGTTTCCTTTCGGACCTTTCAGACATCTCTATTTTACTCTGTTTTCTCAATTTCCAGATTCGCGGACACCGGAAAATCAATCACCACCTCTTTGTATATCTCCACATTTTCATTCTCTAAAGAAGTTGCCGTTCCCTGATAGGTAATCTTCGCGGTTCCATCCATAATTTCAACTGTGGATGACACATCCATGGGTGCTTTCAAGTCATTATGAAGCCATAGGTTTACTTCATTTGTGGCTTCCCACCAGTCTTTCATCTCCTTGTCGTAGCGGGCTGCCTGCCCAAATCTTGACTTTGGATTTATCGCATAGACTGGAAGAGAGCGATGTGATTCCTCTGTGTTTTCATTGCTATACGTGATGATTACTTCGGGATTGTTGTACAAATAAATTTCCCTGATACCCCATATACTGATTAGTATGATACATACCCCTATTATCCATAATACTTTTTTCTTCATTAGCTTTTCCCCTCTCTAAAGTCGAAAACGTATATGCTCCCGGTATGTCTGTGCGCTTGCCGAACCGCTGTCTTTTCTTGAGACATCCCAGACCATTCGATATTCTCCCGGTTCCAGTGCTCCGTAGAGCCACTCCCAATTATAGTAGATCGAGGCTTCCTCACCACCGGGGACATTATAGCCCACCATTGGAAAGCCATAATTATCCGGCACCGTCTCTGCATCCTGCCACTCTCCGACTACCTGCCGTTGGAGAATATAAGCCTCTCCATAGATCACCTCTGCCCCGTCATCGTCATCCTCACGTCTGATGATAAGATTAGCACCCACATTGGAAATATCCCGCAAAGTCGCCGTTACACCTGCTTCCGGATCATAAATCGTCTCCGCCTGTCCCTGCTGCCCCTTCTCTTTCGGATCCCAAACGTTTTCTACCAGCTCCGGTGTTTCTTCCAAATGTAACACCTCTGCGTCCAGTTCATACTCCAGCACGCAGTCCCGGTTGATTTCCTCCATCTCTCCGGTCTCAATAGATTTCCCTGTTCCCCAGAAAGTGATCACCGTTTTTCCTTCACCTATTGTTACATCCGATGACACGGATAATGGGGAATCATACTTTTCGTTAATCCATTGAAACACTTCCCCTGTTGCATCCCGGAACTGCTATATTTCCTCATCATAACGTACCGCATATCCCTGTCCGATATGAGATCTGCCACGAATAACGCAAAAAGGATAAGAGCGATATATATTTTCTCTCTTGTCGCAGCTAAAGGTAATCCGGATCTCCGGGTGCTCATACAGCCAGACCTCACGCCCGCACAGGATACCTGCCGTCAACAGCACAACCGCAATTAAGCTAAGAAAAAACGTCACTTTTACGTTGATTTTCTTCATACATCTTTCGTCACTCATCATGCCAAATAAAATCTCTCCTGTTATTTACTTCTTTGCAATCCACTTCCCGTTTCTATTAGAACCACGTCTTTCAACCAAACCTTCTTCTCGCATGTCTTTTATAAGTCTTTGAATTTGTTTTCTTGAAAGATCAAATCCCTCCATAAGTTTAACCTGCGTTACCTCTGGATTTTCTTCCATTTGATATAATATATCTATCTTTCTATCGGCTCCATTTTTAGCTCCTTTTTGGCTCCTTTTTGATTATATCCTAATTTTTCTTCTAAAGTTGTTTTTTTCATATATACTTCGTTTTCTTTCGACTGCTTTGTGACCATTTTCGTTGCCATTTATTCTTATTTTCATTATACATGATAACGTATTATAGGCACAATAGAGCGAGTGGAAATTTCCCATTTTCCACTCGCTCAACCCATCTCATTATAGCTTTTTCTGTTACTTCAGCGGTTCATAATAAAAATATGTCTTCGCCGGGTCTTTTCCGGAGATGTCCACGCCGGCTGCCGTCTGTCCCTGCACACCGCCTGTGGCTCCGATATAGAGTATCCGGCCATCCGGAACGATTACCGCGCAGGTTCCTTCCGTACCGCAGGGCATCTCCCAGACTTCCTGCGCTCTGGTAAATTCCGCATCTTCCAAACGGTAGGTATCAACGCCGCTGTATCCCCACAGGATAAAATCGGAGCCATCACTCACACCTGCTGCCACCATATTCCACTGGTAGATCGTCCCTGTGCTTTGAACAGCCTTCGCATTCTCCGCTGCATCCCCCTGCACCGGTAGAAAACACAACCTCTCCGGGTCTACTGACACTAATGTCACAGGGTCATCCTCTGCTGTCACATTCTCCGTTGCCTGTGCAGCCGCATAGACTTTGCCATCCTTGCCCTGTCCTAATGCTCCGGCATCTTGTACGGCATAGCTGTCGTCATCCGCCACGGTTCCGATCAGCTCACCTTCCGCAGAATAGATCCGCACATAACTGCCGTCCTCCTGCATCCGCATCCGCATATATAATCTGCCCTGGGCATCTGTTGCCATACTATCAACGATATTCCATTCCCGCTCTCCTACAGTAAAACTGTTCAGAAGCTTTCCCTCCGGACTGATATGGTAGATCACAGGCAGCCGGCCATGTTCCGCTCCCGGAGATGCCAGTCCGCGTAATGCCGCATAGACACTTCCGTCCGGTGCGATGCACAGGCTATACACCTCGCCGTCCTCATCGAAATCATCATAAAACTTTTCCGGGGTCCCGCTGCCGTAAGTCAGATATTCCACCCGTGCTTTCCCTTCCATGGTGAACCCACCGACATACAGCCCCTGTTCTGCCGCCACAGCACACCGGATACTGAGTTCTCCCGCATAGGCAATCTGCCATTCCTGTGCTGCAGTGTCTGCCCCCGGGACTACACTTGCCTCCCCTGCGCCCTGTGTCTGTTGCGATCCGCTCTCCTGTGACATATCACCCGGTAATGCACTATCTTCCGTCTTCACATATTCATAGTCGCCCGCCTCGATCTCTTCTGTGATTTTCGCCAGACTATAATCTCTCTTCTCACGGAAATCGATCAGCTCCAACAGTTCCTCCTCCGTCATTTCCTCTTCCGGCAGGAAAAATGTACTCCGCGCTGCATAGAAAGCCACGCCCTTTTTGTATTTTTCAGGACTATCAAGCATGGCAAGTTCCTTTTGGGGGAAATATCCTTCCTCCAGATAGGCCTGCCTCAGTTCTTCCAGCCTGTTTTTTTCGCCGTCCGTAAGCGGTCTGCTGTAGCTATCCGCTGCAACATCTGCCTCCTGCAACCCGGAAAAATATGTTTCCAGTTTTTCATGATTCATGCTCTCCATCCGCGCCCGGTACAATCCCGATGCCGTCACGGTAACGGAGGCCAGAAGCAGACAGGCTGCTGCCGGGATCACGATTCGTCTAAAGCCATAATGGCGTACCGTTTGATTCACTCTCTTTCCATCTGTGTTTTTGCTGTCCTTCTTCTCTGTTTCCAGTCCGTCCAAAATATTTTCCACTTTCGCATCCAGAGACTCTGGCACTGCCATCCGTTCCGCCTCCGCCATTTTTCTTATTTTTCTGTCTATAAAATCATCTCTCATATAAGCCTCTCCCTTAACTGCTCCTTCGCCCGGTACAATCTCGATTTTACGGTTCCCTGCCTGCATTCCAGTATCCTGCTGATCTCCGGGATCGTGCACTGTTCATAGTAAAACAGTACGATCACATCCCGGTATCCGCCATCCAGCTGCATGACAGCATCCCACAATTCGTGATGTTCATCACAAAACGCAGGGGACAGATTCTCCTCCCATGCCACCGCACCGGTCCGCTTATTTTGCCGATAAATCTTTTTCGCTTCATTTGCCGTGATCTGTAAGATCCAGTTTTTAAAACTGTCCGGATCCCGCAGTGTCCTTAACTTTTCATAGGCATGCAGTACCGCTTCACTGACAGCGTCCTCCGCATCCGTACTATTATTCAGAATAGAATATGCCAGTCGGTACATATGCAGGGTATAGCCCCGCACTTCCCGCACAAATTCCTCTTTTGTCATAACTGACAAAGTAACACCTCCTTCTCTTCGCCGGCTTCATACTATATGAGTCGCCGGACGGTAAAAAGGTTCCTGTATTTTAAAAAAAGGCACCGGATGTTCCGATGCCTTTAAATCCAATATACTCTATAACTCTTTGAATTTGTATTTTCCTTTTCCATGCCCGGATACCGGTTCGATTACATCAGCCTGTACCATATTGGATATTATTTTAGAAGCGCCTGAACTTTTCAGCCCAAGCAATTCCATAACCTCTCCTCTGCCAAAAAACTGACAATCTCCGAATTTTTCATATAATACACGGATATGCATAATTGTTTTTGTTGAAAAATTCAGCGTTTTTTCAGCCAATCTTGTTTCAATGTCCACTTTTGATGTTTCAATGTCCATTTTTTGAGTTCCAATGTCCACTTTTGAAGTTCCAATGTCCACTTTTGTATCCTCTAAAAGTCCACTGATATGCATATTTCGATTGTGCAGCTCGTTGTGTTCATTTAAAAGCATATTTCTGAGGAAGAGTTCCAAATATTCCGTTGTCTCATGAATTCCTTTTTGTAAATTCGTATAATTGGCTCTGACAAGTGCATTTCTGAAATACCATGCATTTTCCGCAAAAATATCATTTGTTGCCAAAAAACCAAGTGTTCTCAAATATTTTATGAAAAAAACCGCTGTGGTTCTTGTGTTTCCCTCACCAAAAATGTGAATTTGCCAAAGCCTTGATACAAACAAAGCCAGATGATGAATGCTCTCTTCTATCGAAAGTCCTTTATAACTAAAAGCTTTTTCCTGCGAAAAATCATATTCCAACGTAGCACGCAGTTCTGAAGCACTCCCATATATGACCGTTGCGCCATCAAGCACCCAATCTTTCTTCGTAATATTATAATCTCTTATTTTTCCGGCATGCTTATATATTCCACGAAAAAGCTTACGATGAATAGCTATATACTCATTCGGTGAAAAGGAAAACGCCGTTTCGGAAAGGAGCTCCGCAATACGGCTGGAAACTTTATCTGCTTCTTCCGTGCGTTCATTATCTGATACACGGACAGGTCTCTCATTGTAATAGCTTTCTATAAGACTCTGTGCCTCTTTTAGCGTGATCTTACCTTCAATATTTTGAATTGCAGTGTCAATCAGATATTGCGAGGGTTTCAGACCATCTACTGCCTGAAGTCCAACCGCCGTGCTCCACACATACCCTTTTGTTGCTTTATTCGGTTCGGATTCTCTCAGATATTCTTTAAATGGGTCTTTGTCCATATTCATTTCCCCGCTATATATCACTATCTTAGTTTTCCTGCTACTATTTTTATTATATCTTATAATCACAATAAACCAAAATGTTTTTGCAGAGATTTTTGCGAAAATCAAAAATATTTTACCTGAAGATTCCTTCTTGACCCACGAGTTAGTCTATGCTAATATAACAATTGTTATGGAGACAGATCGCAAGAAAATCACGGAAGAAAACTTAATCCGCTGCGGCAGGGAAGAACTTTTGGAAAAAGGCTACGCCGGGGCGAACCTCCGGGATATCTGCAAACGGGCCGGAGTTACTACCGGAGCTTTTTATTTCTCTTTTGCGAATAAGGAAGCTCTGCTGGGGGCGATTCTGGATCCCCTGATTGCCGAATATCAGAAAATGATGCAGAAAATAGCCAAAAGGGAGCAGGAACATCCTGAGACCGCAGAGCAGAATGAACGCGAGATCATGGAATATATCTGTGCGCACAGGCAGGAATGTGAGCTGGTACTGGAGAAATGCTCCGGCAGCAAATACGAATCCTTCCGGGATATAGTCTTTCATAATATGTTCACCGCCTTTCAGAGCTATTACGAAAAACAACTAGGCTATGTGCCCGATAAAGAATTACTACGGATTCTGACATCCATGAGGTTACACGGATTTCTGGAATTGATCAAAGGAGATTATGATATGGAACACCGCCTGTTCCTGACGAAAGCCATCGGTATTCACGTCGATGCCGGAACGCAGGGTTTAATTGTATATTTTAAGAGCGAGAAGGATGCTCACCGTTAATGCGGTGGGCATTTTCTTTTATAAAAAATAACAAATATAACTTTTGTTATATTCAGAAAACAAGTAGGAGGATTAGTTATGAACAAAAACGTGAACTACGGAAACTGGGTACCTGAAAAAATGTTGGCGCTGTGCTATGTCGCTGCTGCCGTACTCGGCATTGCCGCCTATGTGACCGGACCAGTGCTGCATCTTGCCATTCCGACATGGATCCTGGGCATTCTTGCCGCGATTTGCCTGGTCTATGGCATTTACATGCACATCTGTCATGAATTGTTTGCCTTCGGCAAAGGCAACATGATGGCAAAAGTCCATCAGCATCTCGTAGATCATCTGGAATGGGACGGCGAAGGCACTCTGCTCGACATCGGATGTGGTGCGGCTGCCCTGACGATCCGCTGCGCCAAGGCTTTCCCCAAGGCAAAACTCGTCGGTATGGACTACTGGGGTGCCGAGTGGAACTATGCCAAAGAGCAATGTGAAGCCAATGCGAAAGCGGAGGGTGTTGCCGACCGGATCACCTTCCACAAAGGAGATGCCGCCCATCTGGAAGATCCGGATGAGACCTTCGATGCCACTGTCAGCAACTTTGTCTTCCACGAAGTCCGTTCCGCCAAGGATAAACGGGATGTGGTCAGAGAAGCTCTGCGCATAGTCAAAAAGGGCGGTGCCTTCTCCTTTCAGGACATGTTCTCCCAGAAAGCACTCTACGGTGACATGGAAGAATTTGTCGAAGAATTGAAAAAAGAAGGAATCACAGAAATTCACTACATCGGAAATCTTGAGAAGAAACTGGATTTTATCCCGGGATATGTCGCTGCTCCCTGGATGATCTCCGGAATGGGAATCCTGTACGGTCGGAAATAATCACGAAAATCAAAAATGTTTTTGTATAGTTTTTCACGAAATCCAAAAATGTTTTCACGTGGTTTTTCACGAAAATCAAAAATGTTTTTATATAAAACCATCCCGGACACTGTGTCTGTCTCACAAGCACAGTGTCCGGGATGTCAAATTTCTTCTTATATGTCCACCCTATAATGTAATATTGATCACCGGCACAGGCGCCGCCGATACACCTACGCCGACAGCATCTGCGGAAAATGAAGTCCCTGTCATGCCGGAGGAAACCGCTCCTGCATTCCCGGTGGGAATGACCACGTTGTCTTTCATTTTCTCCAGGTGGTTGAAAACTGCTTTCAGGTACTCCGCATCGGCCTTGACGATGTCTTTCATCTCTTTGTTGCGGTGTTTGATCTTCATCATCTTGAGGTCTGCGGGATCCATCTCCCTATTCACAGAGACCGCATTATCTGATAATCCATCCAGCCCCATCTCTTCCATCAAGTCGCGTAAGCTATCGGACATTTCCTGCATCATCTCCGAAGTGAAATCGCTCATTTCCGACATAAAGTCTCCCGTCTGCGCATAGAATGCATCTATGCCAAGATCAATATAGTCGGATATATCATAGCTATCCCCTGCATGCACCTCATTGCCTGCATACTCATATGCGGAGAGATCCCTTGACATTTCATCCGCAGAACTTTCCGCAGACATTTCTTCCGCATTCCGCGCGTTTTCAGATTCTGCGTCCTGCGCATCCTTCGTTTCTTCTTCGCTGATCCGGTCTCCCTGACAGATTCCGCCGGCAGCCTTCATCATTTCCTCTTCTTCGAGATGTTTTGCTTTCTTCTTCGCCACACGTTCCATAGCCTGTGCATGAGCGATTGCTGCGTCGATCTCTTCACTGTCGCTGTCACTGTCACTGTTCTGCTTCTGACGCTTCAGGCGCATGATCTCTCTTCTCGCCTGTCCGGCTGCCTGCTTTGCCGCCTGGGAAGTCTTGCTCCGCAGTATCTTCGACGAAATACTTTTAAACTGGTACTTCAGCTTTTTCAGCGCCAGCGTCGTGTTCTTCGTCTGCTGCCTCTGATTGCGCAGCGATTCACTGTAACTCAGCGTGCTGGTAACGATAGACTCCTGTCCCCAACTGTTCGCTGCCTGCGTCTGCGTACTTTGACTGTTTCTGGACAGCATTCTACGAATATCGGTAACAGAACTTTTATTTTTTGCTCCGAAGATACTCTTCTGATTGTTCTGCGTCTTCTTTCCTCCGGAAAATGCCTGCGGCAAACCGGTATTGCCGCTCCCGTAAACACCTCCGGACTTCCCCATAGAAATCATACAGCATCACCTTACCCTCTGAAGTCAAAGTTCTGGCCGACCTGCCGTTCGCCTGCGGTCTGCACACTGTCACTCCGCTGATTAAAATTGTAGGTTTCTATCTTAGACAACAGTTCTTCTATGGAACCGGCGCTGATTGTCACCGTATCCTCTGTGCCGGCTTCCTCCTTGCTGTCTGCTACCTTATCCGACTTCTTGTCTTTTAGCCGTTCTTCCTTTTCTTTCTTAGCAGCCTTCTTCTCCGCAGCCTTTTTCTCTGTTTTCTTCTG
>ULTO01023582.1_pt1 | contig 10104 bp, 9 predicted proteins | sample 1957601 | NCBI WGS metagenome assembly ULTO01 (sample SAMEA4835734, study PRJEB28245) | human gut metagenome | biome: gut microbiome; material: fecal sample | place: Denmark | collected 2008 | reverse complement strand
AAGAGCGTCCGGCTGAAATACACGATTTTTGGATGCAGGAGTATCAAGAGATAGATACAATTCCTGTTAAAGTCGCACAAATGCAGAAGGCTGGCTATCTCCCAGTCGCTTCATTTGTATTGCCGGAAAAATGCTGGACGGAACATTACTATCAGCCTTTGATTGAAGCCCGTAAACTGATGCTGGAAAAATATCCCCATAATGAAACCGTAAAGAAACTCATAGAGTTTCAGCATCTTGAAGAAGCATTATACAATAAGTATAAAGGTTTCTATGGCTATGTATTTTATATCGGAAAGAAAATCTAAAACTTTCACTGTCAGTGAAAGTTAAAAACAGGGGGGTGCAACAAACGTGAGTTGCATCCTCTAAAATGTCCCTTTCGTTCTATCCAGCTCCTTATGTTAATCGTAATTTTGCACTGTCTTAGCGCAGGACAAAATAACAACTAAAAGAAAAAGAACATGAAAAATTTAATCGCATTCTTTGAAATTCCCGTTACCGACTTCTACCAATCAGTAAATTTCTATTAAACAGTCTTGGGAGTTGAACTTATGGTAGCTGAATATAATAACGAGAAAATGGCTTTTTTCGTGCAGGACGGACAAACGGTAGGTGCTATATCTTATGCACCGGACTTCAAACCCTCAGAGCATGGTGTATTAATTCACTTTAATTGTGAAGACATTGACAGGTCAATCCGGCAAGTAATGAAGCAAGGTGGCAACATAGTTATTCCCAAGACTAAAATTCAAGCCGAGGGGAAAGGGTATTTTGCCGTATTTGCTGACCCTGCGGACAATCATATTGGACTTTACATCGACTAATTTGTGTCGAAAGATATAACTGTAAGTTGATATAAGTTGATATGAAGTAACTTTCCGAGAAAAATAAACCAATATTTCTTTGTCAATTCAAAAATAACGTGTATGTTTGCAGTGACCAATAATAACAAAATAGTCACACGGTATGGCAAAAGCATTTGATGACAACGAAAGAAAGCTTATAAAGGATAAACTCAAAGAAGGAGCTTTGCTCTTTATCCAGCAACAGGGAGTACGCAAAACCTCTGTAGATGAGCTTGTTAAATATGCCAACATTTCTAAAGGGGCATTTTATCTGTTCTATACATCAAAAGAACTTCTTTTTCTCGATACAATAATAGACTATCATAAGAAATTGGAAAAAGAATTTCTGAATGCCATAAACGAGCATACCGATAATATTACGGTTGATACATTGACAGACATTATATCTGACTTGCTAATCAACAACAAGCCATACTTTGTATCTGTCTTTGTGAATAGTGACGTGGAATATCTAAGCAGAAAGCTCCCTCAAGAAATACTTTCAAAACACGTAGATGATGATGTCATGCTGGCAAACGAACTACTGAAATTTATTCCAGAAAGCAAATCAATTGACGCAAAGGTATTTGCAGGAGCTTTAAGAGCTGCATTCTTGACTATTCTAAACGAGAAAACCATTGGAACAGATATTTACAATGAAGTTTTCAAGTTTATGGTTAGGGGGATAGTGCGGCAACTATTTAAAGACTAATCCAGCACAACAAGATTATATAATATCAACTGACTATGTGCAAATATGCCACGTAGCGATACTTTGAATTTACAATGTGACTGTATAGACAAATTTAGTCATACAATATAAAATTGAAAAATTATGATTACAGTAAAAAACTTATCGTTTAGTTATTCTCAACTACCATTTATTGAGAATATGAACTTTCAAGTAAGAAGCGGAGAAATATTTGGCTTCTTAGGACCCTCTGGAGCAGGGAAAAGCACTCTCCAAAAGATATTAATAGGTATGCTCCCTAAATATAAGGGGAGTGTTTCTGTTAATAATAATGAGGTTAGAAATAAACCAAACCATTTCTATGAGAGTATTGGTGTCGATTTTGAATTCCCAAGTTTTTATGAGAAATTCACCGCATTGGAGAACTTGAAATTCTTTGGTTCTTTATATGACAGTAAACTTATTCCTGCCGAACAACTATTAGAAATGGTCGGACTGTCACAGCATGCCGACAAGAAAGTGGCAGGTTTTTCCAAAGGCATGAAATCCAGATTGAACTTTGCCCGGTCAATCATTCATCAGCCCAAAGTGTTATTTTTGGATGAGCCAACATCAGGTTTAGACCCCTCAAACTCCCAAGTGATGAAAAACATTATTCGTGGGCTTAAAAATAAAGGAGTGACAATCATTCTGACTACTCACAATATGCACGATGCGACCGAACTTTGTGACCGTGTGGCATTTATTGTCGATGGAAACATTAAAGCTATGGACACTCCTCATAATCTTATCATGTCAAGGCGTTATAATGAAGTGACATATTCATATTTGGAGAACCAAAAAGAATTAAATACTACAATCGCACTAGACAAAATAAGTACAGATAAAAAACTGCAATCTCTGATTCAAGCTAATGCCTTGTTATCAATACATAGCAATGAACCGACATTAGACAATATATTTTCAGAAATAACAGGGAGGAAATTACTATGAAACTTAAAGGTTTAATACTTGGCGATATTCGGCAACAATACAAATATGGTTTTTATGCCCTATATACGTTATTTACGCTGGTGTATATTGCGGTATTGCGCATTCTTCCTATACCGTGGAAAGAACTATGCACAACCACCCTTATATTTTCAGACCCCGTACTGATCGGATTAATGTTTATGGGAGCAATCATATTATTCGAGAAAAGCGAAAAAGTAATGCAGGCATTAGCTGTTTCGCCCATATCGGTACACGCATACATTTTGTCAAAGGTAATTTCTATTGGGCTGATTTCTTTGCTAAGTGGAATTCTCATCGCATTGTTCTCGGGCATGGAACATTCTTACATACATCTTACTGTTGGAATTATGTTAGGTTCGGCATTATTCACACTGGTTGGAATATCACTTTCCGCTTTTATTTCAACCATGAATAACTTTATGCTGATTATGGTTCCCACTTTAATCATATCCGTAGCTCCCATATCGGTTTATACAATGGGCTATAAGTCGGGAGTTATGCTATTGCACCCAAGTATAAGCCTTATAGAACTTATGTTTGGAAACATCAGTATCATGTCTCTAATGGCAATAATCATTTGGTGCATTGCGATGTATATTTTTTCTTGTCTGTCAGTAAAAAAAATGATGACGATATAATGATATAATTATGAATCAGAATATTATTTCCTTCAAAATGTTTGTTAGAAACATATTCTCAGACGGTATGTTATCTGCAATAATATGTATTCCGTTACTATTAGCGGCAATATATAGGTTTGTTTTCCCCTTGATTGTACAGCATTATCCGATGCTAAAGGATTTCAGTCTATATTATCCGATATTGGATTTATTCCTTGCAATTATGTGTCCTTACATGATTTGCTTCGCTTCGGTCTTAGTGGTATTGGATGAAACAGATATGAAAATCAACAGGTATATCACAATCACTCCACTTGGCAAGAAGGGTTATCTTATATCAAGATTGATTATTCCTGTTTTATTTGCAGCCATTGTTTCTTTTATGCTGCTTTCTTTTGGTTCCGTATCAGACATGTCATTATGGACTACATTTATCATATCCATATTGGCTACCATACTAAGCGTTGTGGCTGCTATGATTATTCTGGCATACGCGGGGAATAAAGTGGAAGGTATGGCACTTGCCAAAGTATCAGCTTTGGTTATGGTGGGATTAATAATACCTTTTGTCATTACAGATAGTACCCAATATGTATTTTCATTTCTCCCTTCTTTTTGGATAGCCAAGTTTCTGATAAGCAACAACTATTGGTTTATTCTACCAGCTATCTTTCTTTCCGGGGGGCTGATTTGCATATTATATAATAAGTATAGCACAAAAATATAGTTTCTCCCAAAACTGCTAATTGATAGTTTACAGATACAAGTTTAGGGAAAAACGCTATCTTTGCACCCGTAACAGAAAAAGAATAGTTGTTCAACAATATGAAATGGCAGTTGTGCATATAGCTACGCTCAACGAATAGCATCCTCATTAACGCTATTCAGCAATAGGCAGGCTTATCGTTTAAGTTTGTCTATTATTGCCTTGTCATTATCCCTAATTGTAAATCTACAAGATTGTTGTGCTGTCCAAGCGGCATGGCTTATTGTATCATATTGGTTTGAACAAATGAATTATACCTATAAAAAAATATGGCTCATCGCTTTTCCTGTAATGATGAGCATCCTTATCGAACAACTGATAAATATTACCGATGCCTTGTTCTTGGGACATGTGGGTGATGTGGAACTGGGCGCATCCGCCCTTGCCGGAATATGGTTCTTGGCGATTTATATGCTCGGCTTCGGGTTCAGCTTGGGGTTGCAAGTGGTGATTGCCCGCCGTAACGGAGAACAGCGGTATTCGGAAACGGGGAAGACTTTCTTTCAAGGCTTTTCTTTCTTGTTGTCGCTGGCGGTGGTTCTTTGCCTGTTGTCCCAAATTCTTTCCCCTGTCCTCCTGAAACATCTGATTGCTTCGGATGCTGTCTATAACGCTGTTATCCGTTATTTGGACGGACGCATTTGGGGACTGTTTTTTTCCTTTCCGTTCCTTGCCTTACGTTCATTCTTGGTAGGTATCACGCAGACAAAAGCCCTGAACATGACAGCTTTTACTGCCGTGCTGGTAAATATCCCTATGAACTGGCTTTTGATATTCGGTTTCGGCATGGGCATATCGGGGGCGGCTATTGCATCGTCATTGGCAGAACTGTGTTCGTTAATCGTCCTGACAGCCTATGTGTTTCGACACATCAACAGACATCTGTATGGCTTACATTGGAGCATAGATATGACAGTACTGAAAGAAATCTTTTCTATCTCGGTATGGAGTATGTTGCAATTCTTTATGAGTGTAGCCATTTGGTTTCTGTTCTTCTTGGCTATCGAGCGTTTGGGGGAAATGGAATTGGCTGTGTCGAATATCATCAGAAGCGTTTCTGCCTTGTTCTCCGTTATTGTCAATGCCTTATCAGGTGTTACCAGTTCTTTGGTTAGCAATCTGATTGGAGCGGGGGAAAAGAGAAATGTTTTTCCGCTTTGCCACCGGATTATCCGTTTGGGGTATGCGGCAGGTGTTCCGCTGGTAGTCCTTGCCTTGCTCTTTCACCAGTCCATTGTCGGGGCTTACACGGAAAATCCGACAATCGTACAAGCTGCGTGGCTACCTTTTGCAGTCATGCTATTGAATTACTTCTTTGCGCTGCCCGGCTATGTCTATCTGAATGCCGTAACTGGGACAGGGGCGACACGGACAGTCTTCATATTTCAAGTGACGACTACGATTGCTTACCTGTCCTGTTTATGGGGATTAAGCCATTGGAATGTTCCACTGGCGGCTTATTGGGCAGTGGAATACTTATATGTCATACTGCTTGGAATACAAGCTATTATTTATCTGAAATACAAACAATAGCGGCAATGAGAAACGGTAGTATAAAAGAAGAAACGGATAGGATATTGGAACAAATAGAGGTCGATATATCAGAAATCGACCTCTACGGCTATGATATTATCGAAACTTCTCTTTCAATGGTGCATAAGTTACAAAGCATACTTAATGATTTAAGGATGAGAGTTCAAACCTATGTTTTTCCAACCAAAGAGGATGAAATACTATTCTTCAAGACGCAGAAACCGGAAATACTTGCCCGATTATTATTCTTCTATAAGATTTATCGAATAGAAACACAATGCCCCAATGGTAGCGATGAAGTGATTAGAAGTTATATCAATCGGGAACTGGATAATCTGACCTATTTCTTCAATCGTAATTTGGACTTTTACCAATACTACCGTTCACATTCAACGGTGTACGATGAATATTATTTTGTTCGTGGAAATGCCGATTTACGTTTATGCACCGATAGCGCACAATTCGATAAAGACCCGAATTTTTCAACCGGATATGACTATAAGGTGGCTAAGATTATAGCCAATGAAATGCTGCGTATTTATCTGAACAAGCGATTAGTGAAGCTGGAAACTAACAATCAGATAGAAGACAATCTTCAAAAGTATCTGAAATATCCTTTCCGTTTCACAGGTAAAAAAGTCTTTTTGATAGAATTAGGATATTCTCTTGTATCTTCGGGCGACATAAATAATGGCAATGTGGAGATAAAAGAAATGATGAAGTTTCTTAGTACGGTGTTTCAAGTCGATTTGGGCGATTACTATGCTTCCTACATAGCCATGAAAGAGAGAAAAGACCGGACGGCATATCTTCATCATCTTATAGATAGTCTGATTAAACGAATGAATGAGGATGATATGAAATAATCCTCTGTATTACAATGTAAAGAAGTACCATGTTTACCCCAATATGGTACTTCTTTTTTTGTAGGTAGTTTTATTGACAAAATGCCGTTATTCAATGGGATTATTCGTTATTTCACCCGATTTTTCCTTTAAAAAAAGTAATACCATGATAGGTACAACCATGACTTTTAGCTTATTTCTTCTTCCGAACTTTGCAACAAATCAATAAGTTAGCAATATGGAAATTATAACATTCGAGTCAAAAGCCTACAAGGAACTGGACAATAAGATTACCGCCATTGCAAACTTCATCTTCAACCAGTTGGATGAAAACAGGACGAATGAAGATGAAATTTGGGTGGATAGTTACGAGGTCTGCACCTTTCTTCAAATCAGCGACCGTACCCTGCAACGCTTACGGGCTAATGGAACTATTGCCTATTCCAATATTGGAGGGCGTTGTTATTACAAGATAGGTGAGTTGAAACGCTTATTGGAAGAACGGTTGATAAAAAGCAATGATGAATGTATGCGTAATTTAGTTGCAAATCACAAGGCTTATGTTAAGGAAAGACGAAATTCTAAGCAGGACAAATAACGGATTGTCCGTGTTCAAGCACTATCTACCCGGAAACTGGCGTATAGGTCGGAATTTTCTTAACCCGTTATATCAGGATAAGAAAGCATCGTGCAACATCTACTTCGACCGCCATAGCGGTATGTACAAGATGAAAGATTTCGGCAACGACAGTTACAGCGGCGACTGCTTTTTCTTCGTGGGACAATTAAAGGGGCTGGACTGCAACCGGGCGGCTGACTTCGTGGAGATACTGGAGATTATCGACCGGGATTTGGGATTGGGGCTGGCTTCCGGCACTCCTGTTTCCATTCCTACGGCAAACGTCCACCGGGCAGTATCGGACAAAACCGAAGAAGCACCCGAAAAGCCCGTCAAACCCTACCAGTTCCGGGAACAGAAATTCCCGCTTGCCGAACTGGTGTACTGGCAACAGTACGGCATCACGCCCGAACTGCTGGAGCATTACAAGGTCTGCTCGCTCCGGGAATACCATAGCGAAACGGCGGAGGGCAAGCCGTACACCTACACTTCATCGGTGGCAGAACCCATGTACGGCTACAAGGGCAGGCAGTACATCAAGCTGTACCGCCCGTTCTCCACGCCCCGCTTCCTCTACGGCGGCAGCTTCGGCGAAAACTACTGTTTCGGGCTGGAACAACTGCCCGCCAAAGGCGACACGCTGTTCATCACGGGCGGCGAGAAAGACGTGCTTTCGCTGGCGGCGCACGGTTTCCATGCTATCTGTTTCAACAGCGAAACGGTGACGATACCGCCAACACTGGTTTATCGGCTGACGTTCCGCTTCAAGCATATCGTCCTGCTTTTCGATATGGACAAGACGGGCAAGGAAAGCTCATGCAAGCAGGAAAAGCTGTTGGAAGAATTTGGTGTGAAACGCCTGCTCCTGCCGCTTCCGGGGACGAAAGAGGAAAAGGACATTTCTGACTACTTCAAAGCCGGGAACACTCGTGAAGATTTCCTGAAACTGTTTATCGAATTTTTAGACAACCTATATAGCGACACATTGATTATGCTAAAATCGTGCGAGATAGATTTCAACAACCCGCCCGCCAAAGCGCAAGAGATTATTTCGGCGGGTGACGTTCCGTTAGGAACACAAGGCAACCTGTTCGGCATCACCGGGGGCGAGGGAACGGGCAAGAGCAATTATGTAGCCGCAATAGTGGCGGGCTGCATCTGCCCGGCTGGTGCGGAAGTAGATACGCTGGGAATACAGATAACCGCCAACGGCAGGCACAAGGCGGTCTTGCTCTATGACACAGAACAGTCGGAAGTGCAACTGTTCAAGAATGTAAGCAACCTGCTGGCACGAGCCAAACAGCCAGACAAACCCGATGAACTGAAAGCGTTCTGCCTGACGGGTATGTCACGCAAAGAACGCCTGAACGCCATTGTGCAGAGCATGGATAAGTTCTACTACCAGTACGGCGGCATCCAGTTGGTTGTCATTGACGGCATCGCCGACCTTGTAAAGAGTGCCAACGATGAAGCGGAAAGTGTGGCGGTGATAGATGAACTCTACCGACTGGCAGGCATCTATAACACGTGTATTCTTTGTGTGTTGCACTTCGTCCCAAACGGACTGAAACTGCGGGGGCATTTGGGTAGTGAATTACAGCGCAAGGCGGCTACTATCCTGTCCATTGAGAAAGACGAAGAACCCACGCAGTCGGTGGTGAAAGCCCTGAAAGTAAGGGACGGAAGCCCGCTGGACGTACCGCTGATGCTCTTTGCGTGGGACAAGGAAGCCGGGATGCACATGTACAAGGGGGAAAAGCCCCGTGAAGAAAAGGAGAAACGCAAGGAAAGGGAACTGGTGAACGTAGCCCGTGACATCTTCGGGCGGCAGACACATATCACCTACATAGACCTTTGCGAACAGTTGCAGCAGGTCTTGGACGTAAAGGAGCGTACCGCAAAGAGTTATATCCGCTTCATGCGTGAACGGGACATTATCGTTAAAGACCCGGCAAACCAAAGCTATTTTATGATAGGTCTTATTTAATCCGATAGCATTATGTATATAGATAAAGAAAATTTCGTGGCATGGATGGAGCGTATTATGGACAGGTTCGATATGCAGGAAAGGAAGATAGACCGCCTGTTAAGTGAACACAATTATCTGAACGGTGAAAAACTGCTTGACAATCAAGATTTATGTTTTATGCTGAAAGTAAGCACCAAAACCTTGCAGCGTTACCGCAAGAAAGGTATATTGCCTTATATCATGCTGGACGGGAAATATTTCTACCGGGCAAGTGACATACACAAGTTAATCCGTGAACGTACAGATTAAGTATATTACAATTTGAGTGCCTACGCTTTCCGTTATCCTGCTGTGTAATTATGCGCATAGCAGGATTTCGTTTATTTACAAGGTTATTCCAGTGATTTTCGCTACCTTTGCAAAAGAATAAGAGAATAACGGCGATTGAACGACTTCGGTTGTGATTTCGTCTTTATATATAACATATTCGTTCGCCGAATATCTCAAAGTAGAAAACTGGCACTTTTCAAAAGAAACGAGATTTTCAGCGCAATGTCTATGCTATGCTTTGTCATAGCGTGGGCTTGCCTGTTTCGTTTCAACGGTATTGCCAGTACCCCTACTTTGAAGCAGCGTAAGTTCACGCTACTTTTTTAGAGTATTGGCGGACAGTTTGGATAAGAAATATAAACTGTAAATGCTTGAAATATGAAACAAGTAAAAGCGCATATTGCCGTATCTCTTGACGGACATACCGCCACACCGGACTATGAACTGGACTGGCTACCCCGTGAAATAAAAAATATCGTTGGCAAGCAATATTTGGAAGCGGATTGCCTGCTTATGGGGGCGAACACCTACAACTACATCTTTGAACACTGGGGCGGGTGGCCGCACAAAAGCAAGCGGTCTTTTGTGGTGTCACACTACGACACCAATGTTACGCCGGACTGCGGGGTGGAGTTCCTGACCGAAGAACCGCTGCAAAGGGTCTATGAATTGAAACAGGAAACCGACATGCTGGTGGTGGGTGGCGGCAAGCTGCTTACTTCATTGATTAAAGCCGGACTGCTGGACAGCCTGACAATCTACACCGTCCCGGTCATGGCGGGCAAAGGCATCGGTTTTGTCGGGGAAACATCCGGCTCGCTGTGGAAGCTCTCGGAAAGCAGGGTGCTGGATAACGGGGTGGTCTGTTC
>ULTO01003771.1_pt1 | contig 10178 bp, 10 predicted proteins | sample 1957601 | NCBI WGS metagenome assembly ULTO01 (sample SAMEA4835734, study PRJEB28245) | human gut metagenome | biome: gut microbiome; material: fecal sample | place: Denmark | collected 2008 | reverse complement strand
CGCGTGCCCGCCATGCCTGAAGCAAGGATCAGGGCCTGTGCAGACCTGCTCGGCATGGTAATCGATGTTTTTGTGAACCAGAGATATCTGGACTACAATGAGAAGGACAAAATGAAGATCTATGCAGAGAATCTGGACAGGATAAACGGCGTTATCAACAGGATCGAGGATAATTCCAAGAAGCTTACCAAGATTGCATCCAAAGAGGGGATCCTCGCATTGAACTCCGCCATTGAAGCGGCAAGGCTGGGAACGGCAGGCGCTTCCTTCAGCATTTTGGCAAAGCAGCAAAGCGATTTGTCCAAGCAGAGCGGGGAAATTTATGAGCAGATCGGCAATGATATCAATACCATATCGGAAGCCGTTTATGAAATGAACCATGCAGGCGAAAAAAAGGCTTCTGAAGAGCTTAAGCTGGAAGATTTATTATAAAGAAACCAGTTACAATGAAAAAAGATCGTAAGACGGATAAAGAGAGGGAGATACCGCATGAAAAAGTTCATTGAGGAATTTAAGGCCTTTGCATTAAGGGGAAATGTTATGGATATGGCGGTCGGCGTCATTATCGGCGGCGCATTTTCCGGGATCGTCACTTCCCTGACGGATAATTTCATCAATCCGATCCTGAATGTCATAACCGGACATGCCAGATATTCATGGCCCGATATTGCAGGCTTCGGTTCTGCCTTTTTATCGGCAGTGATCAATTTCATCATTATGGCATTTATCCTGTTCTGCCTGATCAAAATCATCAATAAGATAACAAGCATCGGGCACAAGGAAGAGGTAAAGGAGAAGACTACAAAGACCTGTCCTTTTTGCCAGAGTGAGATTTCCATAAAAGCGACAAGATGCCCCCACTGCACTTCGGAGCTTGCAGACGAATAGGCGGAGCGGAGGCAGAAAAAGCGGTTTAAGTATGATAAAGCGGGAGAGACATAAGGTTTCTTCCGTTTTTTTATTGTGCGCAGGAATTGAGACGGGTACGGACCGGACCAAACGGATATGGCCTGCATATCTGTCCGGCGGCTGACCGGTTGTAGGGATTTTATAGAGAATTTTATGCAATCCTATAAAATGGGATAAAAAACAATTGCAGACTGTTTGTTTAGGGGCTTGCAATTGTAAAGAGAGAGGATGTGACAGGATGCAGTACCGGTTATTAATAGCGGATGACGATCCGGATATCTGTGCCATGCTGAAGGATTTTTTTGAGATGTCGGGCTATCTGGTGGAGACCGCCCATACGGGAGTGGAAACCCTGGAAGCTTTAAAGGGAAATCCCGATCTGATCTTATTGGATATCAATATGCCGGAAATGGACGGCATTACGGTATGTAAAAGGATCCGGAACCAGGTCAACGTGCCCATTGTTTTTCTGACGGCAAAGATAGAGGAGCAGGACCGGGTAAATGGACTGATGGCAGGCGGGGACGATTATATTATGAAGCCTTTCAGCATGGATGAACTTTTGGCAAGGGTGGCCGCCCATCTTCGGAGAGAGGAGCGGGGAAGGGATAAAAAGCAGTTGAAAACCGCAGGGGAATTTCTTATTAATCTTTATGACCGTAAGGTATTTGCCGGGGAAAAAGAAATTGTCTTTACAAGGACGGAGTTTGATATCATAGAATTTCTGTGCAGCAATAAGGGCAGGATCTTTGATAAGGAAACCATTTACGAACGGCTTTGGGGCTTTGACAAGGACGGGGACAGCGCTATCATTACGGAGCATATCAGAAGGATCAGGAGTAAATTTGCAAGGGAATCGGATGTAAATGTGATCGAAACAGTATGGGGTGTGGGGTATCGATGGGTATTATAAAAAAGTGTAAAGAAAAATTGAAAAGAAGAAGCCTTAAAGTGACTCTGGCAATGTATATCATGGAGGGAATCGTGGGAACCATCATAGCCTGCGTCCTGATTACCAATTATATTGACAGCTGGGCGGAAATGATACGCAATTCGAACGGGATCACGGAAAGGCAGATGGTAATGGCCTTCCATACGGTTTATACCCTGGAAAGCACCAACTTTCCCACGGAAGTTTTTAGACAGCTTGCCGTTTTGGATATGATACAGATGCTGGCCGTTCTTTTCTGTATCGTCTCAGGGATCGTATTTATCAGCTGGATCTATTACAAAAAGAAGCTGGAAGCGCCCCTGGAAATTTTGAAGCTGGAAATAAAGCATATTGCAGGGGATGATCTGAGTTTTGACTGCAGCTATTTCAGCGGGGATGAGATGGAAGAAATATGCAACGCATTTAACCGCATGAGGCTGCAGCTGATTAAAAGCCGGAAAGAAATGAGGGGGCTTTTAGAAAAGCAGAGAGAATTGAACGCCGCCTTTGCTCATGATATCAGGACGCCCGTGACGGTAATGAAGGGATACAGCCAGATGCTGTTAAAATTTTACCCGGAAGGCAGGGTTTCAAGTGAAAAACTTCTGGAGACCCTTAAGATGATCGACAGACAGGCGGACAGGCTGGAGCGGTTTTCCGGTACCATGAAAGAGATCCATTCCATAGATGAATACAGGGTGGAAAAAAAAGAAGCGGCCATGAAAGAAGTCATGGGCAGGCTTTGTGCCAATCTAAAAGGGATGGCAAAGGAAGGAATGGAGATTTTAACCGCTTATGACGGGGATGGGGAGCAGCTTTTGCATTGTGACCTCCATCTGATAGAGGAGGTGGCGGACAATTTGTTTGCCAACGGCTTAAGGCATGCGGGAAAAAAGCTGGAGCTTTACGGAAATATATGTGAAGGAAAGCTGGAAATATATGTAAAGGATGACGGGCTGGGCTTTTCAAAGGAAGTGCAGGAAAGGGCCATGCGCCCTTATTTTACCACGGATGATGAGCATTTCGGAATGGGACTGACTATCTGCAAGACCCTTTGCGCAAAGCATGGCGGGGGATTGGAGATAACCAATTCCATCCACGGAGGGGCGATCGTCTGCGCCATATTTGAAGTGGACGGATAAAAGCGGTTACGGACAAATTCCCGAATTGTGAAAGTAGTTACCGGCGGACACAGGTTATAGGGAAAGAATAGGGAATTAAGAAATATGATGCTTTTGGAAGGACAAAAAATACAGCGGCAGCTGAGGGTCCGGAAAAGAAAGGAGCTTTTGAATAGATGGAAACAGAGATCAGACTGGAAGGAGTTTGCAAATATTACGGGAGAAAACAAGCTCTTAAGGATGTGACGATGACCATCCCGACAGGAATGTTCGGGCTTTTGGGAAGGAATGGGGCAGGAAAGACAACGCTTATGAAGATCCTTGCCACTCTTTTAAAGGCGGATGAGGGAAAGGTAAGCGTATGCGGCGTGGATGTGAAAAACAGCGTTAAGATCCGCAGTATGACGGGATACCTCCCCCAGGATTTTTCCATGTATGGAAATATGGGGGTCTATGAGGCCATGGATTATCTGGGCACTTTGTCGGGAATGTCCAAAAAGGAAAGAATGGAAAGGATTCCCGTGCTTTTGGAAAAGGTCAATCTTTCCAATAATTACCGGACTAAGGTAAAGGCCATGTCCGGGGGAATGAAAAGGAGGCTGGGAATTGCCCAGGCCATTTTAAACGACCCTAAGGTGCTGATCGTGGATGAACCCACGGCAGGGCTGGATCCGGAGGAGCGGGTGCGCTTCCGCAATCTCCTTTGTGAGATCGCAGAGGAGAGGATCGTTATTTTGTCCACCCATATTGTAGGGGATGTGGAGGCAACCTGTGAAAACATCGCCATCCTGGATGAAGGAAGCCTGAAATTTGTGGGAACGGTGGAGGAGCTGCTCGCAATGAGCGCAGGAAAGATCTATACTGCCGAGGTTTCCCGCATGGAAATGGAAAAGCTGAAAAAGGATTATATTGTTACCGGAATGCTGACAAAGGGCAGTATGGTGGATGTGAGGTTCGTATCGGAGGAAAGACCCTTTGAAGGGGCTAAAAACTGTGATCCCAATGTGGAGGACGCTTATTTATATCTGATGAATGAGAAAGGCGGGGAGACAATATGCTTATAAGCCTGATCAAAAAGGAATGTTCCATGTGGATGAAGAGCATTATTTTTTACGCCTATGTGATCATCCTGGTAGTATTTTATGTTTCACAGATGGAAAGCGGGATGCTCATAAGCCGGCCGGAGCCGGGAGCGGCCGATTATGGATATACTTATTCGGATGATGAAAGGATCATCATGGACAGTACGTTAAAGGATCTTGTCATCGATTTTGTAAGTGAAAGGCCCTTTGCCACTTATCCGGTAGGCTTTTACAAGGAGGTAACCCTGTCCGAGGAAGAGCGGGATGAAGTTGCGGTATGTATTGAAAGGCTTTGTAAAATGAGCAGGGAAGAATGGGAAAAGGCGGTGGATGAATATGAAGAAGGATATTCCGTGGAGTATGACGATTTTGGAAGACAGACGGTAGAGGAAAAGATACCCTGGCCCGTTGTAACGGATCCTGAGATCACTTATGGGGAGTTTGAAGAGATCATGGAGGAGGTCGCGGGCATTATAGGCCGGGGCAGCGACTACGGAAAGGAAAGGCTTAAGGAGCATGCAGAGGTAAAGATGACCTATGAGCAGGCTCTTTCGGAATATGAAGATGTTTTATATAAGGATAAGGTAAGTGGGGCTTATGCCAGGATATTCTGCGACTATATCGGTATCATCTTAGGACTTCTGCCTGTTTTCTTTGGCACCGCCAGAGTATTAAAGGATAAGAGAAGCCGGGTAAAGGAGGTCGTTTATGCAAAGAGGGCCGGTTCTGCCGCCGTCGTATGCTCAAGATATCTGGCCATCGTTATTATGATCTTGCTGCCGGTCCTGCCGCTTTCCCTTCTGCCTTTGTCGAAGGCTGTATATGTTGCCAGGGCGGCGGGTGCAGGAGTCGATTATCTTGCGTTTTTAAAGTATGCCATAGGGTGGCTTCTTCCTACCGTTTTGTTTGTTACGGCGTTTTCTTATGCGGTCACGGAGCTGACGGAGGGATTTTTAGCGGTTTTGGTCGGTGCGGCGGTATGGTTTGCGGCAATTTTCTTAACTCCCTTCGGTCTGAAGCATGCAGGGTGGAACCTGATCCCCCGGTTTAACAGCCTGGGAGAATACGGGCTGTTTTCGGATATTTTAGACCAGCTTATCATAAACAGGATATTGTATACGGTTTTCGCTTTATTGCTCCTGGGAATTACCTTGATGATCTATGAATTGAAGAGGAAAGGAGTTCTAAAAAATGGAAAAGTTTCTGAAAATCTCGGCAGTTAATTTTAAATATAATCTCCTTCCACATTTAACGGTCAGCCTGATTTTATGCCTTGCAGCCCCTCTTTTTATCGGAACGAAAAATCTGGACGCATATCAGGTGGCAAAGGTAATGGAGGGCTATGTGGCCTTGATTGGCATCGTGTTATTGATCCCTGTATTTATACCGGATATGAATAAGGATATCAGGGATTTAACGGCCAGCAAGCAGACGCCCATGTTCTTTCTTCATGTGATAAGGATCCTTTGGGCGCTTTTGTTTCTGCTGATCTTAGGCGGGCTGTTTCTTTTCGTGCTGAAAAGGGAAAACTGTGTTTTTGATTTTGGGGAAATGTTTTATACGGTCATGGCTAACGCTTTGTTCCTGGGAGGCATGGGAATGTTTGTTTTTGCCCTTTTTGATCAGGCGGTCTTTGCCTATATGATTCCCTTAGTCTACTATGTCATCAATTTCGGAGGGCGGAAGCATCTTGGGAATTTCTACCTTTTCTCCATGCAGGCGGGACATTTTTCGGAAAAGCACTATCTTTTTTTCGGAGGGCTGGTTTTCATGGCCGGTGCGGTTTTTATAAGAAAGATTGCAACCTCTCTATCCTTTCCTTTGTGTTATCATAAAGGAGGCTCTCATAAGTAGAAAAGAGCCGGGGAGGATTTTATATGATGTCAGATATTACCAACGGAATATTTGTGTTCGGACTTTTGGCCACACCGGTCATTCTCGTTCTTGTAGATATGATCCTGGGACTAAAAAAACAGAAGAGCCTGATTTTTGAGATCATCGCATTTGGAGTGGGATTTATCTATATGGGACTGTGCTTTATGCTGTGGGATCCCCCTATATACAGCCAGCCCATTTACAAAATGGCGGGTTACGGAACGGCGGATTTTTCCTCCGTGCACGAACCGGTGTCAAGGGAACATATCTTAACGCTTTTGGTCATTGCCATGATCGGTTTTGCGGCTTATCTTATCTTAAAATATGCGGGGCGGCATTTGGCTCCTTTGGCAAAGGTATTCTGTATCGGGGGATTTTACGGCGGTGTGATCGTCAATGTGCTGTTTTTAATACAGCTTTTGTGCGGCGCAAGGCCCATCGATATATCTCCGGGGCAGGTGATCAGTGAAAATATTGTATTCATTTTATGCGAATGCATTGTTCCCCTTTTATTTCTCATTCATGGGGGACGTATGTTTGCAGGCTTTGTCAGACAGCAGGCAAAGGAGCAGGAAAAGCTCCGTTATGAAGGAAGCGGTTTCCTTAACGGATGCAACCGGTTCCTCTGTAAAGGAGCAAATCTTTATTGGGCCGCTTTTATTGCAATGATCCCCCTTTACGGGATCGTTATCTGTATTTTGTGTCTCTTCGGCCAAAGGCCGGACAGTGTGATCAGGGCGTTTACGCAGACGAGCGACTGGATCCTGTCGGGAGAAGTATCGCCGCCCCCTGTGGAATACGAGGCACATTATCTCTGTACGGTTTCCTTAAGAGGCCATAGGGGATTGGTAAAGCCCATACGTTACGGCATAAGAAGGGGAAACAGGATCGTGGTCAACCGGCAGTTGTGCGTGGCAAACGCATTTGAGCAGCTTTTAGAAGAGCGCACGCCCCGTTTCCATAAGGCTGTGAGGCATTTTTATGACACCTACGGCTATCCCATATCAAAATGGATCACAAACCCGTGGAGCGCCGACATCGTATATCTTTTTATGAAGCCCCTGGAATGGATATTTGTGGCGGTCCTGTACTTATTTGATGAAAAGCCGGAAAACAGGATCTGCAGCCAGTACCTGCCCTTAAAATAACTTAAATAAGTATCTGGAAAATCAATTTTTGTGTATAAGTTTTTGTGAATAAGTATATTACAGAGTGGAAAAAGGCGCTTTTATGTGATAAAATGTGAATACCGTATTTGCATGGGGAAAAGAAAACGATATGCTCGTTTTTCAGATGCATAAAATGTAGAATTGTGCGGTAGAGGAGGATATTTTTTATGTCTCAAAACAGTTTTTGGAAAAAAGCGGGCTGGTTCATCGTAGCCCTTCTGCCTGCGGCTCTTTCCTTGATCCTGCAGTTTGGAGCGGCTATGGTATTCATGTTCATCATTGCTTTTGTGACGGCTTTTACACACCATGATGCAGGATTAAGCCAGGGTCAGCTCATGAATCTTGTGCAGGATGCCTATATGTCCAATGTGTCCTGGATCGTTTTATTCTATCAGATCATCGGGGTCTTTGTATTCGGACTCTGGTATTTTTTTGCCTACGGAAAAAAGAAACGACCGGCGGGAGCGGAAAAGCCGGGAATCAAAGAGCTTGCCATGATCGTGGCCCTGGGCGCTTTTTTACAGGTATTCATCAGCGGGATTTTGGGAATGATCAGCGAGCTTTTCCCCGATCTGTTAGAGGGCTATTTCGAAATGATGAAGACTGCGGGAATTACGGAAATGACTGTTATAACGTTTATCGCCACCGTTATTTTGGCCCCTATCGGAGAAGAGCTTTTATGCAGGGGCGTCATATTCAGGCTTGCGGGAAAGGTAAGCGCCAAATTCTGGGTGGCTAACTGTATCCAGGCCCTTGCCTTCGGCATTATCCATGCAAATCTTGTACAGGGCACCTATGCCTTTTTCCTGGGACTGATCTTAGGATATATTTACGGTAAATACAGGAACATCTGGGCTTGTATGCTCTTACACGGAGCAGTTAACCTTTCCTCCAACTTTGTCGATATTCTGTGGGAGACGCTTCTTCCCGAACGGAATATAGTGCCGGGCGTCGGGCTGATCTGCGCGCTGGCTCTTGTTCTGATCTTGCTGGATTTAAAGGGATTGGGTCCGATAAAGCATTTAGACCCTGTAAGGCCTTTGGAGAAAGAGCAGGGGGATCCGGCAGTCCCCGGGGGAATGAATATGGTTTAAATCCTGCTTGATCGGTTAAGAGGATGAAGGTAAATAAATATTGTTTATAGCGGGGCCATGTGTGACTCATAAGAATCACATATGGTCCTTTTTTGTTTGAAAAGAGTCTTTGGTTTTTGTAAGTATGAATGGTTATATCCGGTGCATATAAAAATACAAATATTGCCATACTAGACAAAAAAAGAAAAGAGGATCTGACAGGATGAAATATGTTTGTACGGTATGCGCGTATGTTTATGATGAAGAAAAAGGCGATCCGGAAAGCGGCATTGCGCCGGGAACGAAATGGGAGGATGTGCCGGAAGATTATTTATGCCCCTTGTGCAAAGTGGGAAAAGATTATTTTGAAGAACAGGCGGAGTAGATAAGGAGGAGTCAGGTGGAAAAGAATGTTACATTGCCAATTACGGATGAAAACGGCTATTACGAGATCCGTCTGGAGAGCATCGGGGGTCTGGGAGCCAATCTGTGCGGGAAAATGCTGGGAGAACTGGGATTAAAGTATCTGGGGTTGAACAGCGCCAGCTTTTCCAGCTACGGTTCGGAAAAAACGGGCACGCCGGTCAAAGGGTTTATCCGCTACAGCGCTCCCGGGGTGGATATACGGATCCATTCCCCTATTAAAAAGCCCCATCTTCTGGCGGTATTCCACAGCGCCCTTTTGTCTGATGCTTCTGTGCTGGAGGGATGCGGAAGCTATACCAATATCATTATCAATACGGTAAACGGAAAGGAATGGGAAGGCTTTAAAGGGCAGCAGGATTATGGAGGCGTTTATTTTGTGGATGCCCAGAAGATCGCCATAGAGACAAAATCCCGTGTCAATGTGGTCATGCTGGGAGCCATGGCAAAGGTCATGGGCTTTGTGGAGCTTGAGGCTCTTAACGCCATATGCGAAGCCGCCCTGGGAAGAAAGTATCCCGCCGCCCTTTCCGGTAACCTGGAAGGGATCAGGAGAGGATTTGAAGAAGTAAGAGCGGCGTGTGAATACGGCGGAGGACAAGGAGGAGAAGAAAGGCAGGACGTTAAGGGGGAGGAAGGCGCCAAGGACGGGCGGGCCGGTAAAAGCCAGAAAAAGTCCGGCAGTGAAGACGTTCCCACCTGGGGCTATGAGACCGCTCCCATAGGAGGCATCAATCCCAATTACGGAAACTGCGTGGTCAATGACCTGTCCCCGTCCAGACAGGGATATTTTCCCATATTTATCCCCGAAAAATGTATCAACTGCGGTTTATGCGACACAACCTGTCCCGATATGGTATTCCAGTTTCAAAAAGGGGAATTTAAGGGCAGGGAAATGATGATCAATAAGGGGCTGGATTATTATCACTGTAAAGGCTGCTTAAGGTGCGTGGACGTATGTCCGGTACAGGCCCTGGTAAGCGGAGTAGAGGCAGAACATCCCCGCAAGGAATATTTCATGCCCAACCAGGACCTTATAAGAAATCCCTTAAATTATGAAAAAGCGGGACCGGACGGCTATGTTACGTCGGAGTCCTATTTAACACAACAGCGCATGAAGGGAGGAGAGGTTTAGAATGCAGGAATGTAAACAGGTTATGGAATTTGCAAGCGGCAACGAGATGGCATCCATGGCAATCAGGCAGATCGGCTATGATCTGATGGGATATTATCCCATTACGCCGTCCACCCAGATCGCCGAAAATCTGGATCTTTTTAAGGCGGAGGGAAAGACGGACCTGATCATGATCGCGGCAGAAGGGGAACATAGTGCGGCGGGCATCTGCTACGGAGCGGCTGTAGGCGGCGCCAGGGTAATAAACGCCACCAGCGCCAACGGGCTGCTTTATGCTATTGAGCAGTTTCCGGTCCAGTCGGGCACCAGATATCCCATGGTCATGAACGTGGCGTGCAGGACCGTATCCGGGCCGCTCTCCATCAAAGGGGACCACAGCGATATCATGTACCTTTTAAATGCGGGATGGCCCATATTGTTCGCCCATTCCGCCCAGCAGGTCTACGACTTCAATATCATA
>ULTO01020767.1_pt1 | contig 10186 bp, 9 predicted proteins | sample 1957601 | NCBI WGS metagenome assembly ULTO01 (sample SAMEA4835734, study PRJEB28245) | human gut metagenome | biome: gut microbiome; material: fecal sample | place: Denmark | collected 2008 | reverse complement strand
TTGGCGCTGCCGAACAGGCCGAGGTTGTGCGCCTTGCGCTGGAAAGCCTGGCCAGTCTGGAAGTTCCCACCGTGCTGGAAGTCAGCCATATGGGCTTTGTGACCGCCCTGCTGGACACCCTGCATGTGGATGCCGCCGCCCGCCCGCGCCTGTTGGAGCTGCTGCGCGATAAAAACGCCCACGAGCTGCATGCCGCCGCGCTGCAAAGCGGGCTGGATGAAGCCGCCGCCAACGCGCTGACCGCTATTTTAAGCCTGCACGGCCCCTTTGGCACCACGCTGGCCGCCGCCCGCAGCCAGTGCCAGTGCGAAGCCCAGCAGGACGCCCTGCTGGAACTGCAGAGCCTGCAGAATGAACTGGGCGATGCCGGACGCGGCATGCAGCTGGATCTGAGCCTTGCCGGTGATATGGAATATTACAACGGCCTGGTGTTCAGCGGTTATGTGGCCGGGGTGCCCCGTGCCGTGCTGAAAGGCGGCCGGTATGACCTGCTGGCTCAGCGCTTTACCCCCGGTGCCTGCGCCCTGGGCTTTGCCCTTTACCTGGACGAGCTGGAACGCCTGAGCGCTCCCCTGCCGCCGGTACAGCAGCAGGGCACCGAGCGCCAGTGGCTGAACATCGCCCTGCCCAAAGGCCGCCTGGGCGATAAAGCCTATGGCCTGCTGGCCGCCGCCGGGTATGAAGCCAACGAAAACTACAACGAGACCCGCAAGCTGGTGGTGGAGAACCCCGAAGCCGGGGTGCGGTACTTCCTGGTCAAGCCCAGCGACGTTGCCATTTATGTGGAGCACGGCGCTGCTGACATTGGCATTGTGGGCAAGGATATCCTGACCGAATCCGGTGCCGATGTGTACGAACTGCTGGATACCGGCATGGGCAAGTGCCGCATGTGCGTGGCAGGCCCCAGGAACTTTGTGGACGATGAAAGCCGCGCCCTGCGCGTTGCCACCAAGTTTGTGAACATTGCCCGCGCCCATTACGAGAGCATTGGCCGCGATATTGACATCATCAAGCTGAACGGCTCCATTGAGCTGGCTCCCATCCTGGGGCTTTCGGATGTGATCGTGGATATTGTGGAGACCGGCACCACCCTGAAAGAAAACAATCTGGCCGTACTGGAAGAGTTCATGCCCATTTCGGCACGGTTCATTGCCAACAAAGCCAGCTACAAATTCAAGTACGCGCAGCTGACCGAACTGCTGAACAAGATGAAGGAGGCGCTTGCCAAATGATCCGCATTTTTGAGTTTGACGCTTTGAAGCCTGAAGAAATCCTGAACCGTGATATCCGTGCGGAAGCCAGCGTGGAAGCAACCGTGGATGCCATTATCGCCGATGTGCGCGCCCGCGGTGATGCCGCCCTGAAAGATTACGCTCTGAAATTTGACCACGCCCAGCTGGACGAGCTGCGGGTGAGCCAGGCGGAAATTGACGAAGCCTTTGAAGCCGCCGGTGAGGATTTTGTGACTACCCTGAAGATGGCCGCCGCCAACATCCGCGCCTTCCATGAGCACCAGGTCCACAAGAACTTTGTGATGAACGATACCCCCGGCATTGTGCTGGGCCAGAAATATACCCCGATTGAAAAAGCCGGTGTGTATGTGCCGGGCGGTACCGCCGCTTACCCCAGCACCGTACTGATGGATGTGATCCCCGCCAAGGTGGCCGGTGTGAAGGAGATCGTGATGACCACCCCCGCCGGGCCGGATGGCAAGGTGAATCCCTCCATCCTGGCTGCTGCGGTGATTGCCGGTATTGACAAGATCTTCAAGACCGGCGGCGCCCAGGCCGTGGCCGCGCTGGCTTACGGCACCGAGAGCATTCCCGCGGTGGATAAGATCGTCGGCCCCGGCAATATTTACGTTGCCACCGCCAAGCGCAAAGTGTTCGGCAAGGTTGGCATTGATATGATCGCCGGGCCTTCGGAGATTCTGGTGCTGGCGGATGGCAGCTGCAACCCCGCCTGGGGGGCAGCCGACCTGCTGAGCCAGGCCGAGCATGACAAGCTGGCCAGCCCCGTGCTGGTAACGGACAGCGCCGAGCTGGCCAAGGCCGTACAAGCCGAGCTGGAAGTGCAGATCCCACAGCTGCCCCGCGCCGCCATTGCCCGCGCCAGCGTGGACACCAACGGCAAGATCATTGTGACGGACGATATGAACAAGGCCATTGACGCCGTGAACATCATTGCCCCGGAGCATTTGGAAATTTGTGTGGACGACCCGTTCGCCGTTTTGAACAGCGTAAAGAACGCGGGCAGCATTTTCCTGGGCAAGAATGTGCCGGAAGCACTGGGCGATTATTTTGCAGGCCCCAACCACACCCTGCCCACCAGCGGCACAGCACGTTTTTCCAGCCCGCTGGGCGTGGACGATTTTGTGAAAAAGTCCAGTTTCATTTATTACACCCGCGATGCCCTGGGCAAAGTTCAATCCCGCATTGCCGATTTTGCCGAGCATGAGGGCCTGCACGCCCACGCCAAGAGCGTTACCATCCGTTTTGAAGACCAGTGAAGGATGGGGTACCGGAGCGGAAGGCCAACCGTTTAGCAACATATAATTACAGCCAATCCGGTGTGTATTTCATTACGATTTGTTCCAAAAACAAGCGTTGCACCTTTGGAACGATTGTAGGGGGCGGCGTCCCCGACGCCCCGCGAACCCGATTGTCACCAACCGGTAAAATTGTTGCACGGCAGTTGGGGAATATGATTGCATTTTATCCCCATGTGCGGATTGAAAAATGTGTTGTAATGCCCAATCACATCCATTTATTGATTGCCATTCAGCAAGGCCCATCCGGGGCGTCGAGGACGCCGCCCCCTACATCCGCCCGCGCAAGCCAGGTCATCCCGATGTTTATCTCCACTTTGAAACGGCTGACCAACAAAACTGCCGGGCATGCACTCTGGCAGCGCGGATATTACGACCACATCATCCGCTCCCCGGACGATTACAACACCATCTGGCACTACATCGACACCAACCCCGCCAAATGGGCGTAGGATACACGTTATGTCACGGACTTTCCTGATCCGGTGCGGCGGCCCGGCTGCTGCACCAACAAAGAGGTGACCCAAATGAGCCGTTATTTTACCAAAACGCTGGCTGCGCTGGAGCCTTATACCCCCGGCGAGCAGCTGAAACTGCCTGACCTTGTCAAGCTGAACGCCAACGAAAACCCCTACCCGCCTGCCCCTGGCGTGGCGGCGGCCGTGGCCGGAGCAGTGCCGGGGCTGCGGCTGTATTCCGATTTGACCGAAGCCGCGCTCTGCGCCGCCATTGCCCGCCACTGCGGCGTGCAGCCGGAAAATATTTTGTGCGGCAACGGCAGCGATGAAAACCTGCTGCTGGCGCTGCGCGCTTTCTGCGATGAAACCCACCCGCTGGCATTTGCCGATATCACCTACAGCTTTTACCCGGTTTTGTGCGATTTGTTGCACATTCCGCAGCATGTGATCCTGGTGGAGGAAGATTTCTCGCTGGATTTGAGCAAGTACCACGGCCTGAATGAGACCATCGTGATTGCCAACCCCAACGCCCCCACCACCCTGCTGCAGCCGGTGGCCGCCATTGAGGAAGTGGTGCGCACCAACCCCGACAGCATTGTGATTGTGGACGAGGCGTACATTGATTTTGCCGGGCCAAACGCCAGCTGCGTTCCGCTGACCAAGAAATATGACAATGTGATTGTGGTGCAGACCTTCTCCAAATCCCACAATCTGGCCGGTGCCCGCGTGGGCTTCTGCGTGGCAAACCCGGAGTTGATTGCCGATATGAACCGCATCAAGTTCAGCTATAGCCCATACAACGTCAATTCCCTCTCCCAGGCTGCCGCCGTGGCCGCCATGGAGGATGAGAATTACTTCCGTGATACGGTGGGCAAGATCTGCGCCACCCGCGCCGACACAATGACCAAGCTGCGGGAGCGCGGTTTTACCGGGCCGGATTCCGCCACCAACTTTTTGTTCGTTACCACCAGCCGCATGCCCTGCAAACAGATTTTTGAGCGCCTGCGGCAAAAAGGCGTGCTGATCCGCTATTTCAGCGCCCCGCGCCTTTCCGATTATCTGCGCATTACCATCGGTACCCCGGAACAGATGCAGCGATTTTTTGAGGAGCTGGATTTGATTTTGGGGTAAAGTGGCATGGGGACGGAATTACCAGACCGCAAAGGGAACCGGTTAAAGGGGTATGATTACAGTTCAAATGGGTTTTGGACCCACTGTATCAGGAGGGAACACCATGAACCTGTATGACAGAATTAAACCCGGCAAACGGCGGCGTGGCTGGGGCGGGGCGGTGTTCCTGGCGGCGGCCTGTGTGGTTCTGGTAATCTGCATTGGCACCATTGGCTGGGCGGCGCGTTACCACCAGCGCTACCGCAGGTTTTCCACCGATTTTGCCGCCAGTGTGGAAAACGCGGGCAAGATCGGCGCTGCGCTGACCCGCAACGGCGAAACCTCCTCCCTGGACCCGGATGCCAGCAGCCGGTTATGCCGGTTGATCTGCGCCGCCGGGGCGGGCAAAGTGCAGCCAAGCTGCCCGCAGGGGGAGCCGCTCACCGTCCGCTACCACAGCGGCGCGGTGCTGGACTTGTGGGAAGTGGAAATACCCGAAGAGACCGCCAAAAACCCCACCGGCGTTTTTGTGCGTTATACCTTTGCCGATGGAACGGTTTACCAATATGACACGGACCAGATCCAAATGAACGAGGTCCGGCTGGCCCTGGGGCTACATTAACCCCAGGTATTAAGAGGGGCGCTGCAACAGCAGCATACAAAAAGGGGGAACGTATATGATCGCCATTATTGATTACGGCGTGGGCAACTTGTTCAGTCTGGCTTCCAGCCTGAAAAGCCTGGGGCTGGAAACCAAAGTGACCCGCGACGCTGCCGCCATCCGCGCGGCGGACCACATCATTCTGCCCGGTGTGGGCGCGTTTGCCGATGCCATGGCCAAGCTGGAAGCCACCGGCCTGGTGCCCGTTATCAAGCAGGAAGTGGAGCACAAACCACTTTTGGGCATCTGCCTGGGCATGCAGCTGCTGTTTGAAAAAAGCTATGAGTACGGCGAACACACCGGCCTTGGCCTGATTCCCGGCGAAGTGTGCCCGCTGGCAGACGATTTGAAAGACCCCCGCCTGAAAGTGCCGCACATCGGCTGGAACCGGCTGGACATTGTGCCGGGGCGGGAAAACGACCCGCTGTTCAAGTACACCAAGCCCGGTGAGTATGTGTATTATGTGCACAGCTTTTACGCCAAAAACTGTGCCGCCAACACGCTGGCTGCCAGTGAGTACAGCATCCCGGTAACGGGCGCTGTGAAAAACGGCCTGGTATACGGCACGCAGTTCCACCCCGAAAAATCCGGCGATACCGGCCTGCGCATGCTGCGGGCCTTTGCAGAATTGTGAGGTGCAGCCATGAAGTTATATCCTGCCATTGATCTGCGCGGCGGGCAGGCCGTGCGCCTGTACCAGGGCGATTACGACCAGATGACCGTTTACAATGCAGACCCCGCCGCCCAGGCACGGGAGTTTATTGCCGCCGGGGCCAAGTACCTGCATGTGGTGGACTTGGACGGCGCCAAGGATGACACCACCGCCAACATGACCACCATTGCCGCCATTGCTAAGCAGGGCGGGCTGTTTATCGAGGTCGGCGGCGGCATCCGTGACGAAGCCCGCATTGAACAGTATCTTTCCCTCGGCGTGGGGCGCTGCATCCTGGGCACCATTGCCGTAAAGGATTTTGATTTTACCGCCCGCATGGCGCAGAAATACGGCCCCAAAATTGCCGTTGGCGTGGACATGCGCGATGGCCTTGTGGCTGTAAACGGCTGGAAAGAAGTCACCCCCGAACCGGGCGTTGCTTTCTGCCGCCGCTGTGCCGCAGCTGGCGTGCAGGCGATCATAGCCACCGATATTTCCCGCGACGGCACAATGCAGGGCACCAACATGGACCTGTACCGTGAGCTGTTGCAGATTTCCGGCCTGGAGATCACGGCATCCGGCGGCATTGCCCGCATGGAAGAGCTGGCGGAGCTGCAGGCCATGGGCTGCCACGCCGCAATTTTGGGCAAATCCATCTACACCGGCGCCATCGACCTCAAACAGGCTGTGGCACTGTATCAGGAATAAGGGGGCTGGGCGCATGATTACCAAACGCATTATCCCGTGCTTGGATGTAAAAGACGGCCGTGTGGTCAAGGGTGTCAACTTTGCCGGATTACAGGATATGGCCGACCCGGTCGAGATGGCCCGCTATTACAACGCGGCCGGGGCTGATGAGCTGGTGTTTTATGATATCACCGCCAGCGTGGAGGGCCGCACGATTTTTACCGATATTCTGCGCCGCGTTGCCAGCGAAATTTTTATCCCGCTGACGGTCGGCGGCGGCATCGGCAGCCTGGAAGATTTTGACCGGGTGCTGAAATGCGGTGCCGACAAAGTAAGTGTCAACTCCGGTGCCATCAAGAACCCGGCCATTATTTCCGCCGCTGCCCAGCGTTACGGCAATCAGTGCGTGGTGCTTTCGGCGGACATCAAGCGGGTGGATGGCAAGTTCAAGCTATTCACCAAAGGCGGGCGCGAAAACACCGGCATTGACGCGCTGGACTGGCTGGAGCAGGGCGTGAAAAACGGCGCGGGCGAGCTGGTTGTCAACTCGATTGACACGGACGGCGTAAAGAACGGCTTTGACCTGGAGCTGCTGGACGCCGTGGCCCAGCGCTGTGCTGTGCCCATCATCGCTTCCGGCGGTGCTGGCAAGATGGATGACTTCAAGGAACTGTTCTTGAACCACCCCCGCGTGGACGCCGGGCTGGCAGCCTCCATCTTCCACACGAAGCAGGTGGACATCCGCGATTTGAAGCTTTACCTGCGTGAAAACGGCGTGGAGATGCGGGTATAACAGGCAAAAGCAGCCCATATAATTGGGGCTTGCCAAACAACGCAAAACACGCTAAACTATACTTATAATTTTTACTGAGGATGGGGAAGCTTTTGGGAATCCGGCTGTGCGGTTCGCATGAATCTGCGGCCCGGCAGAGCGTACCCAGCCTTTCGCCGTTTTAGATAAGGAGTTCGCCATGGAAATCACCGAAAATTCCAAAACTCTGAAATTTGATGCCAACGGCCTGATTCCGGCCATTGTGCAGGATCACTACACCAAAGAGGTTCTGACCCTGGCTTATATGAACGCCGAAACCCTGGCTTTGACGATTGCCGAGGGCCGCACGGTGTTCTGGTCCCGCAGCCGCCAGGAGATCTGGCGCAAGGGCGAAACCAGCGGCAATGTGCAGCGCGTGGTTTCCATCACCGCAGACTGCGATAAGGACGCTTTGGTCGTGGATGTCATCAAGAGCGGCCCCGCCTGCCACACCGGCGCGGAAAGCTGCTTCTTTAACCCGGTCTATGTTTCCGATGAGCTGAAGCAGTTCACCTGGCAGGGGCTGTATGAGCTGATCGAAGGCCGCAAGACCAACCCCAAAGAGGGCAGCTACACCACCTACCTGTTTGACAAGGGTCTGGAAAAGATTCTGAAAAAGGTCGGCGAGGAATCCACCGAAGTGATCATTGCAGGCAGCAAGCGCGACAAAGAGGAAACCGTTTACGAGATCAGCGACCTTGCCTACCATGTGATGGTTTTGATGATTGAACTTGGCATTTCCGTAGAAGACATCACCAAAGAGCTGGAAAAGCGCCATGTTATTGACCATAAAGTGAAACAGGAGAGGATGCAGTAATGGCTAAGGAATATCTGCTCAGTTCGGTCCATGTTCACACCAAGCTGTGTGACGGCAAAAACACCCCGGAGGAGCTTGCCCTGAGCGCCTGGAAAGCCGGGCTGAAAACGCTGGGCTTCTCTGGCCACAGCCACACCCCGCACGACATTGAGTATTGCATGACCAATGCACGCACCCAGCTGTACCGCGCCCAGGCAGCCAAGCTGAAAGAGCGCTATGCCGGCAAGCTGGACATTTTGTGCGGCCTGGAATGGGATCTGTACAGCGATGACGACCCGGCTGCCTATGATTACTGGATCGGCAGCGCCCATTATGTCAAGGGCCCCAAGACCGGCAAATATTACGAGATTGACTGGCGCGAAGCGGACCTGGCTGCCTGCATCCAGGACGACTTTGACGGCGACGGCCTTGCTGTGGTGGAAACGTATTTTGCCAACGTAGCCGCAGTTGCCGCCAAAAAGCCCACCATCCTGGGTCATTTTGACCTGATCAAAAAGGTGAACGGCAGCGGCAAGTTTTTTGATGAATCCGACCCGCGCTACACCGCCGCTGCCCACAAGGCACTGGAAGCCGCTGCACAGGCTGGCTGCGTGCTGGAAGTGAATACCAGCTCGGTTTATCGCGGCTTCCGCGAGGATTACTTTCCCTCCCCGGCCATCCTGAAAGAATGGCTGACCATGGGCGGCAATGTGACCATTACCGCCGATGCCCACGAAGCCAAGGCCCTGACCTTTGGCTTTGAGGAAGCCGCCGCACAGCTGAAGGAACTGGGCTATACCCGTGTTCTGGTGCTGGGCAAGGACGGTTTTGCCCCCTGTGAGCTGTAAAACGCAAAACACACCGCATTTTGCCGGGTGCGCACTTGCCGCACCCGGCTTTTGCTGTTATAATGGGAAAAAGCGTTTTTCGGGAAAGTCGGAAAGCCATATAAGACGTTAGATCCATTGAAATGTGCGGTATAATTATTGCCCATTCGGGGCGTCGGGGACGCCGCCCCTACAAGTAATTTGTGGATTCGTCACATATTTTCAATGTTCAATCCGACCTAAGTTCCGGCGGGGTCAGTGACCCCGCCCTACATATAATTTATCATTCATTTCAATTTCTAATTTCTCATTCCTAATTAACTCCTCCCTCCTAACCCCTAACTAACACGAAAGGTGTACACTAATTTATGAACTTCACTGAACTTTCTTCCTCCGTGCGGCCGGAGATCATCCGGGCAACACAGGCAATGGGATATACCGAGATGACCGAAATCCAGCAGAAGGCCATTCCCCTGATGCTGGCCGGGCATGATATGATTGCCAAGGCCCCCACTGGCACCGGCAAAACCGTTGCGTTCGGCATTCCCATTCTGCAAAAGGCCGCTGGTTTCCCGGCAGGTGCGCCCAAGGCCGTTGTGCTCAGCCCCACGCGTGAGCTGGCACAGCAGATTGCACAGGATCTGACTAACCTGGCGCAGTTCCTGCCGGAGATCCGCGTGGTGTGCGTGTACGGCGGTGCCGGGCTGGAAAAGCAGCAGAAACAGCTGAAAGCCGGCTGCCAGATCGTGGTTGCCACCCCCGGCCGCCTAATGGACCACTACCGCCACCATGCGCTGGATCTTTCGCAGGTGACGACCATTGTGCTGGACGAAGCCGACGAAATGCTGAACATGGGCTTTTACAAGGATGTGCGCGGCATCATTGACCTGCTGAAAAGCAGAGAGTCCCTATCCATGTTCAGCGCTACCATCAGCCGCGAGGTACTGGATATCGGCTGGCTGTACCAGCACAACGCCGCCGAAGTAGACGTTCAGCCGGTGCAGGAATCCAGCCCCAAAATTGCCCAGTACAAGCTGCTGACCACCGGCCGCGACAAGCTGGCTGACCTGGCCCAGATCATCATCAGCAAGGATTACAAGCGCGTAATGGTGTTTTGCAACACCAAGTACAACACCGGCATGCTGGCAAACCAGCTGGCCCGGCTGCATTTTAATGTAGACTGCCTGCATGGCGATTTGAGCCAGGCGGAACGCAACCGCATCATGCAGCGCTTTAAGGCCGGCGAGATCAATGTGCTGGTTGCCACCGATGTGGCCGCCCGCGGCATCGATGTTTCGGATGTGGACGCCGTCATCAACTATGATGTGCCCGAAGAGAACGAGCATTACACCCACCGCATCGGCCGCACCGGCCGCGCCAAGCGCGAAGGCGCCAGCTACCTGTTCTATACCAAGGACGAGCAGAAGCGCGTGGACACCCTGCTGCGCCTGACCCGCAATACGGATGACTGCCGCAGCGTGCATTTTGACTTCAACCATGAAAAACTGGTGGTGGAAGAAAAGCAGAACGTGGATAAGTTCAACATCAAGTGCTATTTCTGATCTTATTTCTGCCAATATAAAATAACGTGGGGCGGTGCTTGTGCATCGTCCCACGTTTTGTACCTTTTTGTCGG
>ULTO01034786.1_pt1 | contig 10231 bp, 9 predicted proteins | sample 1957601 | NCBI WGS metagenome assembly ULTO01 (sample SAMEA4835734, study PRJEB28245) | human gut metagenome | biome: gut microbiome; material: fecal sample | place: Denmark | collected 2008 | reverse complement strand
CCATTTCTATTGCGATCTTCACCGCCTCGCGCTCGGTGCGCGCCTCGTTTAAAAACGCCATGTAGCCGCGGCAGTAATCCTCCATATCGATGCGCTGCTGCGTGCTCATAGTATCATAACCGTTTTTCTGCTTGTAAAATAGTTCGTCTCTGATCTCAGCCATTTTTCAATACTTCCTTAAATAAATTTTTGCATTCTTTTCTGAATTTGTCCTCGCTGCCGTCATTGTGCAGCACATATTCGCATTTCTGCTCGAAATACTCGTTCGGATACTGGGCGTTCACACGCATCATGGCATACTCATAGCTTATGCCGTCGCGCTTCATTATACGTTCGATGCGCGTCGTTTTCTCGGCAACTATTCCGACCACGGCGCAGCATTTTTCGCCAAGTCCGCTTTCAAGAAGCGCTATTGCATCTATCGCCGCTATCTTGCCACCGCTCATCGCCCACTCCCGGAGCTTTCTGCTGACCTCAAGGCCGATGTAGTGATGCGTTATCGCATTAAGCTCAACAAGCGCCGCTTCGTTTGAAAACACCGTTGCACCCAGCGCCTTGCGGTCAAGCACGCCGTCCGTTACCGTGCCGGGGAACGAGCGCTCGATATCGCCGAGCATCTGCGCATTTGTTCTGAGCATGTCGTGATACAGCGCGTCGCAGTCTATTATGAGCGCCCACAGCTTTTCAAGCTCGCGCAGAGCCGTTGTTTTTCCGCAGCCCGTGCCGCCGGTTATGCCGACGACCTTGAGGCTTTCGGCAAGAGCGTCAGCGATCTCCTCCTCGGGCAGCGCGCCGCTGCGCAGTATCTTATACGGTGCCGCGCTCATATCGATTATGGTTGACTCTTTTCCGAGGCCGCATTTTCCTCCGTCCACGACGGCGGCAATTTTGCCGTCGAAGTATCCGAGCACCTCCTGCGCCGTAACGGGACTTTTCTCGCCCGAGGGATTTGCCGAGGGCGCGGCAAACGGCAGGCGCGCTTTTTTCAGCATTGTCTGCGTCATAGGGTGGTCGGGGCACCTTAGCGCGACCGTATCGCCGCCTGCGCGGACGATATCGGGAACGATGTCCTTTGACTTTAAAACTATCGTCAAGGGTCCCGGCCAGAATTTATCCATAAGCACGCGCGCCTGCTTGGGAACATTTGCGCAGTACCTGGTCACGGCAGCGCCCTTGTGCAGCATCAGCGACAGCGGCTTTACCTCGGGTCTGCCCTTGACCTCATAAACCTGCTCGACCGCGTCGGCGTCAAGTCCGCTGCATGCAAGGCCGTAAACCGTTTCCGTAGGAACGGCAACGAGCTGCCCTGCGGCTATGAGCGCAGCCGCTGTGTTCAGATCATCTTTTCCGATTATCTTAGTTTTCATCAGCTCTCTGCCTGCCTTTTGAGCTTTTCCGCCTGATCTGCGGTTATCAGCGCATCTATTATCGGATCAAGGTCGCCGTTTAACACGCTTTGAATATTGAAATTGCGCACATCACCCACAAGTCTGTGGTCGGTGACTCGGTTTTGGGGAAAGTTATAGGTGCGTATCCTGTCCGACCTGTCGCCCGAGCCGACCTGGCTTTTGCGCTCGGCAGCTATGGCTGCGGCCTGCTTCTGCTGCTCGGCCTCATACAGCTTTGAGCGCAGGATCTTCATCGCTCTGTCCTTGTTTTTATACTGGCTGCGCTCGTCCTGACACTCGACCACGACGCCGCTGGGCAGATGCGTTATTCGTATGGCGCTTTCGGTCTTATTTACATGCTGACCGCCGGCTCCCGACGAGCGATAGGTGTCGATCTGAAGATCGGCAGGGTTAATTTCAAACTCGACCTCCTCGGCCTCGGGAAGAACCGCAACGGTTGCCGCCGAGGTATGTATCCTGCCGCCGGACTCGGTCTCCGGAACGCGCTGAACGCGATGGCCTCCGGCTTCAAACTTAAGGCGTGAATATGCTCCCTGCCCTTCGACGACAAAGCTCATTTCCTTTATGCCGCCAAGCTCCGTTTCGTTAATATTGACAATATCGATCTTCCAGCCCTTACTCTCTGCATACATGGAATACATGCGGAAAAGATCATGCGCAAACAGAGAGCTTTCCTCTCCGCCGACGCCGGAGCGGATCTCCATTATAACGTTGCGCTCATCGTTCGGGTCTTTGGGCAGGAGCAGTATCTTAAGCTGCTCGCCAAGCTCGCCGAGGCGTTGCTTTGCATCGTTATATTCCTCCTGCGCAAGCTCCTTGAACTCGGGGTCGGACATCAGCTCCTCGGCGTCATGCATGGCCTTTTCGCACTTGACATACTCCCTGTACGCCGTGACTATCGGCTCAAGCTCTTTCATCTCACGTGCGCATTTGGTGTATGCCGTCGGGTCTGCATATATCTCGCCGTTTTCCATTCGCTGGCCGAGCTCGGAATATCTGTTATCAAGCTGTTTAAGTTTATCCAGCATCGTTTTCTCCTGATATTTTAATAATAAAATATCATAACACATTTGCTCCGTTCTGTAAATGAAAAAGCCGGCCTTTCGGTCGGCTTTGAAAGCTTATATAAGTCCCTGGACGAGGATTATGAGTATAAGTATCGGCAGTATCCACTGGAAATACGGCTTGAGCTTGGGCGAAAGACGGATGCCGGTGCCCTTATTGACCTCGGCAATATACTTATCAAAGCCCCAGCCCCACTTGCTGACGCAAAACAGCAGATAGACAAGAGAGCCTATAGGCAGAAGCAGGTTCGACACGAGGAAGTCCTCGGTATCAAGCACATCCCTGCCGCCGATAAGATGCAGATCGCTCCAGATATTATAGCCGAATACGCACGGCAGGCTCAGCAGCGCAAGAAGAATGAAGTTTATTGCAACCGCCTTCTTGCGGCTCAGGCCGAAGGTATCCATGCATACGGCAATGATATTCTCGAAAACCGCAAGCACCGTGGAAAAGCTTGCAAAGATCATGAACAGGAAGAACAACGCGCCCCAGAAGCGGCCGCCGGCCATGTTGACAAACACCTGCGGCAGAGTAACAAATATCAGCGACGGTCCCTGCTCGGGCGACACGCCGAACGAGAAGCAGGCCGGGAAGATGATCGTTCCTGCCATGAGCGCAACGAAGGTATCCAGCGCGCAGATGCGTGCAGCCTCACCCGTGAGCGTGTGCTTATCGCTCATGTAGCTGCCGAATATCTCCATTGCCGCAATGCCGAGGCTGAGGGTGAAAAACGCCTGGTTCATTGCGTCGGTGATGAGGCTTCCGAAGCCGTTTTTGCGGATGGTATCAATAGACGGAAGCAGATAGAATTTCATGCCTTCTGCCGCGCCGGAAAGCGTCAGACTGTGAACAGCCAGCACTATTATCAGCGCAAGCAGCGCGAGCATCATGAATTTTGATATGCGCTCAAGTCCTTTTTTAAGGCCGAAGCTGCACACGATAAAGCCTACAACGACAACTATCTCGGTCCATATCGCCATCTCGCCGGGAGATGCCAGAAGGTTGCCGAACACGGCGCTCGTTGCATCGGCCGACATGCCGGAGTGGAACACGCCGGTCAGGAATTTTCCGAAATAGCTTGCCATCCAGCCGGCAACGGTCGTGTAGTACATCATCAGCAGATAGCAGCCGATAAGGCAGAACCAGCCGTGGATGTGCCACTTGCTGCCGGGCTTTTCAAGCGCCTTGTAGCCCAGAACGGCGCTCTGCCGGCTCGCGCGGCCGACCGCAAGCTCCATCGTCAGCACGGGGATACCCATGACAACAAGGCAGATAAGGTAAAACAGGACGAAATAGCCGCCGCCGTTTTGACCCGTTATGTAAGGAAAGCGCCAGACGTTTCCGATGCCGATAGCGCAGCCTGCGCTGACAAGCAGAAAGCCGAGTCTGGAGCCGAATGATTCTCTCTTCATACGAATACCTCTCTCATAAAAGCTGTTGCTTATTTTAGCCAAAAATTCAGCAGTTTACAAGGGCTGTTTCCGTATGCTAAAATAAGAAAAACTTATTTTGAGGCATATGATGAACAGAAATCAGCTTAAATACTTCGTTGCGGCCGCCGAAAGCCGAAGCTTCACGAAGGCCGCCGAGCAGTTTTATATATCCCAAACGGCAATCACGCAGCAGATGCAGCTGCTGGAGGAATCTCTCGGCTGCGCACTGTTTGACCGCTCTACGCGTCCCGTTTCGCTCACCCCGGCAGGCAAAATTTTTCTGGGCGAGGCTCGCGCCATACTTGACAGAATGAGCAGCGCCGTCGAGCGCGTCCACGATGCGTCCACCGGACTTACGGGAGCCCTGCGCGTAGGCTTTGTACGCGGCTATGAGCGCAGCGATCTTTCGGTGCTCATGCGCTCGTTTCACCTTCAAAACCAAAACGCGCTTATAAGCTTTTACCGCTGCTCGACCGATGTTTTGGCCGCCGGGCTTATGCAGCAGGAGTATGACATTATCTTCACCTGGGACAGCACGAACCTAAAAGCTCAGGCGGACGTGGAATACATAGGCGTTGAAAGCGCGCGGCTCGTTGTAGCCCTGTATGACGAGCACCCCCTTGCCGGCAGGCGGAGACTAAGCCGCGCCGATCTCAAGGGCGAAAGCATACTGTATATGTCGCCCGACGCTTCGAACGATTCCTACGGCGACGCATTCTTCATACAGCTTTACAAGGACGCAGGCTACAAGCCGAATATTCTCTTCCGCTCGTGCGACGCCGAGTGCATCCTCATGATGGTCGCCGCTCAGGAGGGCATTTCGATACTGCCGGATTATTTCACCGACAAGCTGTACGATGCGGATAACCTTGTTTTTGTTCCGCTCGTCGGCGAGTGCGAGAAGGAGGATATAATCGCTGCGTGGCAAAGCTCGAACTCAAACCCCGTTCTAAAGCAGTTTCTATCCGTGCTCGGCAGCTCGGTGCCGCTGCGCAAATAATGGTTTACAATGGAGGATATAGCATGAGTATAGGTGCGGTAATAGTAGCAGCCGGCATGTCGTCGCGCATGGGGGATTTCAAGCCCATGCTGAGCATCGGTTCGCAGTCCATAGCCCGGCGCCTAGTCTCAACGCTCAGGCAGGCAGGAGCCGAGGAGATCGTTATGATAACCGGGCATAATGCCGACGCTTTGGAGCGGCATCTTGAGGGCTGCGGCCTGACGTTCATCCGAAACGAGCGCTATGCGACAACGCAGATGTTCGACTCGGCGGCATTGGGGCTTGATTATTTAAAGGATAAGTGCGGCAGGATACTTTTCACGCCGGTCGACGTTCCGCTGTTTGAGGTCACGACCGCGCGCGCCCTCATCGACTCCGGAGCAGAGCTTGCCTGCCCCGTTTGCGACGGCAAGCGAGGACATCCGATACTGATCGCAGCAAGGCTCATTGACGGAATTTTAGCGTATAGCGGCGACGGCGGTCTCGGAAAAGCAATGGCCGCGTGCGGAGAAGCGATGATTGAGGTCCCCGTCAACGACCCCGGCTCTCTTCGCGACGCCGACACACCGGAGGATTATAAGGCCCTGCTCGGGATGTACGAAAAGCGGTAGAGAAAAATGGATCAGAACAATAGATATGACAGGCAGATCCGTCTGCCATATATCGACCACGCGGGGCAGGAAAAGCTCGGCCGCGCACACGTTGCCATAGTCGGTCAGGGCGCGCTCGGTACGGCGGCTTCGTCGTATCTTGCACGCGCCGGAGTCGGGCATATACTCATCATCGACAACGACATCGTAGAGCTGAGCAATCTTCAGCGTCAAACGCTTTTTGATGAGAGCGATGTCGGGCGCAGCAAGGCCGATGCAGCCTGCGAGCATCTCGGAAAAATAAACAGCGATATTTCGATCGCATCGTCGCGCGAACGGCTCACGGAGGACAATGCCCCTGCCCTGCTCGGCGGCGCCGATATCGTCATTGACGCAAGCGACAATTTTGAGGCACGCAAGATAATTAATAACTGCTGCGTACCGCGCGGTATTCCGTGGATATACGGCGGAGTTGTGCAGAGTCAGGGCATGACGATGAATATCGTGCCGGGCGGACCGTGCTTTGCATGTCTGATGCCCGGTGAAACGCCGGAGCGCGGCACATATCCGATAGCCGGCACGCACGGCATACTCAGCACCGCCGCACCGTTTATCGCTGCCGTTCAGGCGACCGAAGCGATAAAGATAATAACGCACGGCTTTGCAAGCAGCTCCGTGCGCAAAACGCTTCTGTACGTTGACCTGTGGGACAATGTGTTTCAGGAGCACGGCATCGTAAAGCTCCCCGGCTGCCCTGTGTGCGGCGGAAAGGATCAACATGGCAACAGATAAATCGAAAATCGGCAGCGGCGTTTTGCTGCGAGCCGACGGCACTGAAATGTCCGCTTCTCCGGTCGCGGAGAGCAGCATGCAGGACGAGGGCGGCTATGTATTTCTCCGACTTGCAATCATTGTAGAGCGCGACATTATAAGTCAATGCGGCTTCTACACCGCTCCGGAAATTCCGGGCAGCATAGTCGATGCAATGTCCGCAATTGCGGAAGCTGCCGAGGGAAAAGCCATTATGGCCGCAGCCCTCATAAGCGGCGAGAGGATCAAAAGTGCCCTGTCCGAGCTAAAATTATCGGACAGCGAGCTAAAAAAGTCCGCCGATATTGCCGCGCTCATGCTGCACGAATGTCTGAGAAACTACTCCATGAAATACAATCAGGCAAGGCAAGAGCGCCTTAGCAAAGCAAAAAGCGGACAGTAAAAAGCATAAAAACAGCCAGTGTCAAAATGCCGCAAAGCATTGATAACACTGGCTTTTCTTAATGGTACGCCCGACGGGATTCGAACCCACGACCTTCAGAGTCGGAGTCTGACACTCTATCCAGCTGAGCTACGGGCGCATTTATAACGCCCAAATATTATAGCAAATCGCGCAGCCGATGTAAAGCAGTTATTTTCGACCGAACGCGACATTCTCTTGACGCGGCGGCGAAAAAATGCTACTGTGTTCCGGGTGATAATTATGGAATCATGGGACGCATACGACGTTGACAGAATACCGACCGGCAAAAGCGTTATCCGCGGCGCAAAGCACCCGGAGGGGCTTTACCACATGGTCGTGCATATCGCAATTTTCAGCACTGACGGCAGGCTGCTCATCCAGCAGCGCTGCACACAAAAGGCCACATTTCCCAAGAAATGGGACGTCACCGTCGGAGGTAGTGCGCTTTCCGGCGAGACGAGCCGCCAGGCGATGCACCGTGAGCTGTGCGAGGAGCTTGGGATAGACATCGACTTTTCCGACATTCGGCCGCGGCTGACGGCAAACTTTGAGGACGGCTTCGACGACTACTACATTATCGTGAAAGACATTGCGCTTTCCTCGCTGCGCTTTCAGGCCGAGGAGGTCGTGGACGCGCGCTGGGCGACGCTCGACGAGGTCATGTCGATGATCGATTCGGGCGAGTTTATCCCGTACATGAAAAGCTTCATCGCATTTCTGTTCGAGATGCGAAACGGAGTCGATAACCTGAACATATAAAGTTGCACCGCACGGGGGATAACCGTGCGGTGCGTTTGTATTTTGCGGGGCATATTCTCCCAAATTGAAGGTCACAGCCCGGCACTTTCATGCCGGCAGGGTGGGACAGCGACCGTCAATTGCCCTCTTCGATATGTATTATAACACATCTTGCTCTTTTCTTAAATAGTAATAGTAAATAAATAGTTATTACGCCGCTTGTGCATTTTGCCGCACAAAAACTCCCGACCGAATCGGTCGGGAGTTTTCACTTTGGTTTACATTTTTGATCTACATTGCTTCGATCTCTTTTATGATGTATTCGTTGCCGGTGACGAGATATGTATTCTCGCTCTGGCAATACGGACACACCTTCGCGTATTTCACCGTCGGATAGGTCTGCTTGCAGTCCTCGCAGAAGGTGACCGCCTCGAGCTTTTCGACCTTCAGCTCGGCCTCCTTCATATATTTGGACTCCTTTACGGCCCAGTTCCAGCAATCGACGATATATTCCGGCACGATGCCGCTGACCTCGCCTATCTGAAGCGTGACGCTTCCGACCTTGGTCAGATCATTCTCGTCGCAGAGCTTTTCCACTTCCTTGATAACGTAAAATACCGTTCCGAGCTCATGCATGGGGCATTTCCTCCGATGTGATCACTTTGCGAGTTTTTCCTTGAGATCCTTGATCTTGATCTTGACCGCGCGCTTTGCGGCATATGCTGCCAGAGGCGGGATCTTGTCGTCGGTCCTGACCATCTTGCTTGCATCGGGATGATCGCGGTGCAGGTGGATCGCATCAAACTCGCAGCGAGTGGTGCACAGGCCGCAGCCGATGCACTTGTTCTGATCGACGACGCTGACGCCGCAGCCCAGGCAGCGGCTTGCTTCCGCCTTTACCTGCTCCTCGGTGAAGGTGACGCGGTCGTTCTTCATGGTCTTTGCCTTGCGCGGATCGTGCTTGACTTCCTGGCGCACGGGCGCGTCGAAGCAGTTGATGTCGATAACGACGTTGTCCTTATCCAGCTCGTAGAAATCGCGCGGATTACGGGCAAGGGTAAGGCTCTGGCCGGGCTGAACGTAGCGGTGCAGGCTGATAGCTCCCTCACGGCCGGCGGCTATCGCGTCGATAGCGAACTTCGGGCCGGTGTAGCAGTCGCCGCCGACGAAGATATCCTCCTGTGCGGTCTGGAGAGTTACGGGATCTGCCATTGCAACGCCCTTTGTGGCGGTCTTGAGCGCGCCGACATCCAGCTCGCCCCAGTCGATGGTCTGGCCGATAGCGCCGATGACGGAATTGACCTTGATGGTCTTGAACTTGCCGGTGCCGACGGGCTTTCTTCTGCCCTTCTCGTCAGGCTCGCCAAGCTCCATGATCTCGACCTTCAGGCCGTTGACCTTGCCTGCCGCGGTGCCGGTGATCTCAACGGGAGCATTGAGGTAGCAGAACTTCACGCCCTCTGCCATTGCTTCGGCGACCTCTTCCTTGTCTGCCGGCATCTCGTCCTCGCTGCGGCGATAGACTATGTAAGCCTCCTCGGCGCCAAGGCGGACAGCCGTGCGCACAACGTCCATTGCGACGTTGCCGCCGCCGATAACGGCGACCTTCTTGCCGATCTCGACCTTATTGCCGAGGTTGACGTCACGCAGGAAATCAACGCCGCCGTAAACACCCTTGAGCTCCTCGCCCGTTATGCCGAGCTTTGCAGACTTCTGCGCGCCGATGGCGACAAAGAAGCCCTTATAGCCTTGCTTGCGCAGCTCGTCGATGGTGATATCCTTGCCGACCTCTACGCCGCACTTGAACTTTACGCCCATTTTCTTAAGCACGTCGATCTCAGCATTTATGACCTTGCGCTCAAGGCGGAAGGACGGGATTCCGAGGGTGAGCATGCCGCCGGGAACCGGGTTGCGGTCAAAAACGGTGACGTTTGCGTAGCCCATCTCGGCCAGGTAATAAGCACAGCTCATGCCGGCAGGGCCTGCGCCGATTATCGCGATCTTCTCGACATAATCGGTGTCGGGAGTCTTATGACGGCGCTTTTCGGGGATATAGCGAGTCTTTTCGCTCAGCTCCTTCTCGGCAATGAACTTCTTGATCTCGTCGATGGCAACCGCACGGTCGAGCTGGCCGCGGGTGCATGCGTCCTCGCATCTTCTGTTGCAGATGCTGCCGCAGACCGCCGGGAACGGGTTATCCTGCTTTATAAGCTTGAGAGCATCAAGATATCTGCCCTCGCCTGCCATTTTGATATAACCCTGAACGGCGATATGTGCCGGGCAAGCTGCCTTGCAGGGAGCGGTGCCGCTCTCGTGGCAGTTTTTCTGGTTATTGTTTTTGTAGTCCACATCCCACATGTGCTCGCCCCAGTGGTTGTCATCGGGCAGAGGCTGCTTGGGATATACAACAGGGCCGTCTTTGGTGCAGAGCTTCTGGCCGAGCTTTGCTGCGCCTGCAGGACATACCTCAACACACTTGCCGCAGGCAACGCACTTTTCCTTATCGACGTGTGCGCGATACGCGGAAGCGGACATATTGGGGGTATTGAAAAGCTGGGAGGTGCGCAGGGCAAAGCAGGAGCCGAGCGCACAGTTGCAGATGGCGAAGATCTTGTTCTCGCCGTCGATGTTGGTTATCTGATGCACATAGCCGTTTTCCTCGGAGCGCTTGAGGATGCGCAGCGCCTCTTCGTGGGTGATATAGCGGCCCTTGCCTGTCTCGACGCAGTATCTTGCAAAGGTGCCGACCGCTATACACAGCT
>ULTO01075310.1_pt1 | contig 10249 bp, 19 predicted proteins | sample 1957601 | NCBI WGS metagenome assembly ULTO01 (sample SAMEA4835734, study PRJEB28245) | human gut metagenome | biome: gut microbiome; material: fecal sample | place: Denmark | collected 2008 | reverse complement strand
CTTGCTTTGTTTTATTATCAAATCTCAACCTATCCAATACCCTTTCGGCAACATCATGACTTTGAATGCCATGTCCATGAAAATGGCCGCCGTTTTCGTCTTCTGTATAACACTGAGGCTTCCCGATATCATGAAGCAGAAGTGCAACTTTAACAGCGATATCCCCACCTGTATAGTTGGAGACCGCATGGGCAATGTGCTCGTAAACAGTGTATTGGTGGTATTTGTTGTTCTGGTCAAACCCGATACAAGGCTTTATCTCTGGAATAATGGTTGCGATTACATCAGAATAATCCAGCAAAATAGGAAGGGCGCCGCTTCCGAGAAGCATTTTACAAAGTTCACTGCGTATTCTTTCTGCAGCAATATTCGTAAGCCTCCATGCGTTATCATGGATGGCTTGCGCTGTGGCTCCCTCGATAGTGAATCCATAGACTGAGGCAAATCGCAAAGCCCGCAAAATACGCAGCGCATCTTCTCCAAACCGGTCATTTGGATTCCCAACGCAGCGGATAATGCCATTCTTCAAATCGTCTACACCGTGGAAAGGGTCAATCAGACCAGTGCTGTTATATGCCATTGCATTGATGGTGAAATCTCTGCGAGACAAGTCCTGATAAATGCTCTCTGTAAATGTGACAAAATCAGGGTGACGATTATCTGAGTAATCTCCGTCAATACGGAATGTTGTAATTTCGTACTGACCCGCTTGCCCCATATCCGCTGTAACCGTACCATGCTTTAACCCCGTGTCAATCGTTCTGATACCGCAGCGATTGAGGTGTTCTTTGATTTCCTGCGGCGTAGCAGATGTGCAGATATCCCAATCTTTCGGTTCCTTGCCAAGCAAGCTATCTCGAACGCAGCCACCAACAATATAAGCCTCATAATTTTCATGTCGAAATCCAAGAACAACTGCTTCTGCACCCTTGGGAATAGAAATCTTATGCATCAAGAGCCCTCCTGTTCACGCTGACCACGAACTCTTCGACGCACTTCATATCGGGATGCTCCGGCAGGTTAGTATTCCGTTTGGCGTAATCGAGCCGCTTTTCAAAATCTGAAACCATCTCAAAAAATTCCGAACGGTAAGTACCGTCCTCCAGCTGATAGTCGCCTTTGCGGATACTCATGAGGAGTGGCAAATCGCTGCCGCGATAAGTGATGATATCACCCTTTTCCAAGATGTCCAAGCACATTAGGTACAAGCGAATAAGATGCATGGCGTGCTTATTAAGATGGTTGTCGTCTTTCTTATGGTTCCTGTGGTTTAACTTTTCGTAAGTGCCGACAACATTGGTCAAGTCGTTCAGAATACTGTTGAACTCACGAACCGGATACTTCGTAAGATGAATGTCAGTGAAAATCTCTTTGTCCAAATCCTCTCGCAGACTCTCTGCTGTATAGAGAGCAATGCCGCCGTTCTCAAATACCCGATACCTACTTTCGAACGCTTTGACAGCACTTTTCATAGAGTTCAGGATGTGCTCTTCTTTCCGTGCTTGCGGAAGTTTATCTCTGGCGAGAGCATTTTCCAGCCGCCGTAGCTGCTGGTTGGCGTATCCTCCGAAAGAATTCACCGCTCGCTTGGAGAGAAACAACTTTCTGTTCTCAATCATCTCTCGCCCAATGTCAGTGCAAACCATGTACTGTTCCGGGCGACAGCCCAGCATCTCAATCGTATTAGGATTGCAGTTCAGAAGCAGACTTACAAGCTTATTGAATGAGTAAACTGTGGTATCAGTTCCCGTATGAACGACCTGTTCAAAATTGGATAGCCCCAGCAAATCGGAACGGCTGTTCAAGGCGCAACCACGGATATCTACATCAGAGGTTTCAACATTTGTACCGTAGGAATAGCTGCCGCCCAGCGTGAGAAAAATGATTTTGCCTTTCAGGTGTTCGTTACTTCTGAGAAATTCATACTCAGGGCTTTGCAGCATTTCTCTGATTTGTTCTATGGTCATGCTATTCCTCCTCATCAAACATTCAAGGCAAGAGTATCATACATAGTAAGAATCCCGCCGATAACAACAAACTCGTATGTATGGTAAGCAGCTCCGGGGAGAACGCCATAATTATCGCCCTCATCAAAAACATTGAAGACCTGGCATCGCTCATCATGTGACAGTTCGAGAAACTCTCTGCACTCATCTTCCGAATCGAAAGAATACAGCGTAGCTTTTGTTGCCGACTCATCGAAACCAGCATAGTCTGATACAAACAGCTTCTTCACCTTGTCACCTCATTTGCCAATATCTCGATGCATGACGCAATGATATTCGCTGCATCTACTACTTCGTCTGCCGTATTCATTCTGGAGAATGAAATTCTGACTGAGCTTCTTGCTTCGTCTTCAGTCAACCCTATCGCTGTTAAAACGTGACTGGGTTTTGCTTCATGACTATTGCAAGCCGAACCAGCAGAAATACATATGTCTTTTCCATCAAGCATCAGGAGTAAGGTCTGCCCATCAATACCACACAGGCGCAGATTTAGTGTTTTCCCCGGAGTCAGAATAGACGGCCCATTTGTGCGGACGATATCTTCACGTCCATTCTTTTGCAGTGTTTCAATCAATGCCATATAAAAACGTTGCTTGAGTGTAGAAACCCAAGCGCAATCCTCATGGAGGCACTTGGCGGAGATTTCACAGGCTGCACCGAACCCCACGATACCAGCGACGTTCTCCGTCCCGGCACGAAGCCCAAATTCCTGTTCCGCACCGCCGAAGATAACGGGAGTCAATACACTCTTGTCTTTGGCAAACAGCGCCCCTACACCTTTCGGCCCGTGGATTTTATGGGATGAAAGCGAAAGGAAGTCACACCGGATTTCCTCCACATCAATCGGATGGCAACCAGCAGCCTGAACACAATCTGTATGGAACAGAATGCCACGCTTCATGCAGATTGCGCCGATTTCATTAACTGGGTTAATTGCTCCCGTTTCGTTGTTAGCATACATAACGGAGATAACCCCCGTTTCTGGAGTAATTGCGCTCTCAACATCTTGCGCAGATACCGTTCCATCTCTGTGTGGCAGGAGATATTCAACATAAAAGCCGTCTTTTATAAGCGATTCCGCCGCTCGTAGAACGGAGTCATGCTCAATTGCAGACACCAAGATATGTGTCTTCCCGATATGCTTCAGGTAATCCTTTAGCCCTCCAAAGACCAAGCTATTCGCTTCACTCCCGCCGGATGTAAAAATAATTTGTTCCGAGGTAGCATGAAGCAAGGATGCTACTTGGGCTCGTGCTTTTTGCACAGCGGCATTTGCCGTCCTTCCAAATTTATATAGCGTTCCGGCGTTCCCGTATTCAGTAATTAAGTACGGCACCATTGCTTTCAAGACACGCTTGTCTATTTGCGTTGTTGCCGCAGAGTCCAGATAAATCACTCGCTTCCACTCTCCTTACTTTATGATGCACTAATACCTCTCATCACGTCGCGGCGGATTCGTTGTGCCACAACCGATTGACAGCATCAGTTTTTTCTAACAGGCTTGGTTATGCGTATTTGCTGCAATAATTTCATCAAGGGTTCGTGGTGTATATCCCATCCACGGCATCATTGCCCCTACATTGAACATTTGGCACGGTGCCGAGTATAGCTCTTGCATCAAAAGCTTATCGTGCTCCATCATATTCCACTCGAAAGAAGTATGCACATGACCATAGAGGTGATACCAGCCATAGAAGTGATTCTTAAAGCATGGAATCGGATAATGACATAAAACGACTTTGCGGCCGTCATCCTCAACCTCAAGATATTCTGTGACCTTTACAAATTTCTTTAGGAACCGTCCATCATTGCACCGGTCGTGGTTCCCACGAATAAGGAACTTCTGACCGTTAAGTCTATCCAAAACCGGAATGGCTTCGCTTGAATTACACCAGAACATATCGCCCAGCACGTAGACAATATCGCCCGGGGAGACTACTGCATTCCATCGGTTAATCAGTGCCTCGTTCATCTCGGCGAGCGATGTAAACGGGCGATTATCAAAAGAGATAATACTTGCATGGCCATAGTGCCAATCCGAAATGTAAAACCGCTTACTTTTTTGCTGCATTTTTTAGCCCCTCAATCCTATTTGCAGCAAGTGCAAGCAGCCATTTGGGGACGCGGCATTCATCACCCATCCTACCAGGAACGATGACCGCTCCATATTGCCGTAGGAGTGTTAGTAACTCGGAGTCCATGATTTGCTTAGCCACATCACACAAGTCTGTAATTGCCGCTACCCTCTGCGGCTCTCGTTCCTTCCTTTTTAGATATTCCGGTTTGCTCGCGGGGCATTCATAACATGAATACATCTCATATACACCGCAGCCACCATCTTTATAGCAATTCATATCTATCCTCCCTCAGTATGTTACAGCCACTTTTCGATGTACTCTCTTTCCTGTGAGAAGATAGGCGGTTCTCTATCAATAACCCAGCGATTTCTGTGAACTTCAACTGTTGCTGTATTATTGAATACCGGAACGTTCTCTCTAACCATTGTCTTAAAGCAGGAGGCTCCTCGTTTACAATCAACTGGGTAGTCGTTCCAGTTAATACCGCAATCTTTCCATAGCATCTCTTGGATAGCATTGCAGCTCTTGCCTTGAAGTTCTTTGTGGCTGAAATTTGCTTGCCCAACTGATTCGATACTATTCCGAGTAGCATCTTGTTGTCGCCAAATCAAGCAATTACAAACTTCATCCTTGGGGATAGAAAAAACTCTGGCATCAAACATGGCTGTACCCATCTTTGCGACCAGAGTCTCAATGTACTTATTTGTGCCATTATCACTACTGCGCATCGCCTCGGGGAAATTCCTCCACAATTCAGCAGTGTAGGCATTTGAAAAAGCAAGCGTAGCCATTGAGGCGGAAACGCTGCACATTTTTTGGATGTTGTATCCGAACCATGCATCCGTCGTGATAGTCGCATAGTCGGTAAGCACCAGTGTAATTTCATCTGACTGCGTATACCCAAAGACACAGCCCTGAATATTTTCGCACAGATACTTCATTGTGCTTTGCATTGTTGTCATCAAGATACGGTCAAATGGTTTTTCCATTCCCTTCGTAAAGGTATGGAAAGCTTTACCGTCCACCCTGATAATGACCGGAATCCGACGAGTCAGATAGTTGCGAGCGATATTCTCGTAACCTTTCATTCTGTCGCCAAGAGAATCGTACTTCTTGCTCAAACAGGTTCACCTCCAAAGCATGTACGCAGGTATAAGGCCTGCAATTATAACGCGAAATATTCAGAGAGCATCTCGCTCAATGGCGAAAATTTTCCAGTCGCAGTACTTAGCATGCCGCTCACCCCATGCAGCATCGTAACATACCACTATGTCCCCGCTTAAATCGCATTGAAGATATTGTCTTTTTGCTTCTTCAAGCGTAATGCCATATATTTCAGCAATACGTCTGCACATTTCATCATGGGCAGCGTCATGTGTGTTGAAATACTTTGGGACAGCGATGCAGCGCTCTTCCACTTCGATTAGCATATACTTCATAACATTTTCTCCTTATAAAACTGAGATTCTAAGAGTCCTCGTTGGGGCGAAAACTCCTTATACAGTTCTATCTCCTTGGTCAACCGAGCCAGAATCGCATCCTCTTTGACCGCATACCTACCCAAGTAAATTTTTCTGTGGTTATAAGAAATGCTGGCGACCCACTTCCTACGTTGTTTATCGAAGTGGACACCAGCAACACCAGATACATTGGACGAATACAAGCTGCGATTTCTATCATTCTCGGAGTGCTCACAACATCTCAGGTTTGCCTTCCTGTTATCCGCCCTGTCTTTGTTAATATGGTCAACACATTGGCCGGGCTTGGCATTCATCACAAGCCGATGGAACCTTGCAATGCGTCGGCTACCATTGTAAAAATAACCATTTACAAGATACCCGTCCTTATCACAGTACCAGTTTTTGTATTTTTGAATTATCGGCAAATCTTCCAGGTCAAACAAAAATCCCTTAGATTCAATATGTAGGACTCCATACGCTTCAAGTAATTCAATCTGCATTGAGGTTGTGTCGCCTCCTGTCGCCTCCTCATTCCACCGCTTTCTGCGTTCCTATTGTCTGAAGGAACGTGCATAAAACATTGTTTATAAGCCCGACACTTGCGAGCATTGTAAGCAATGCTCGCAAGTAAGGAGAAAAAACGCCCGCGCAGCGGGCTGTCGGGCTTATAAACATAGTAGCGAATTCTTACTTCTGCCATTAGCGAAAAGCTGCCACGCTGGTATATGTATAGTGGCAAATCTACAAAGCGGTTTGTTCGTTATTTCTCATCTGCCGGGAACAACCTACCATCGTGGAGGCAGTCTCGCGCCTTCTGACTCATCTCAACGAGATTGTCTACTAACCTTTTCAGGCCATCCACGGTGTTTTCATTGTCATAGTCGCATCCAATAGCCCAAATATCGAAGAGCCACTCGTCGGCGCAATCAGGCTCGCACATCTTACAGCCGGTCGCTTCGTCTACCCAAAACTTCATGGGCGCTCCTCCAATCCAAAACCTTTGTGGCGAAATCCGGTTACGTTAGAGATATACTTGGAAATGCCTGTATTGATTGCTTTTCTCTTCTTAATACTGGGAACCTCCTTGTCGCACATCGGGCAATATCCTACCGTTTCGTGGGGCGGGATATTTATGTGGTGACCGCACCTCGGGCAGCGAGTAATTACCATTAAATCACCTCCTGCCTGCAGTATTCATTTAGGCCAAGAACCAGCCCAAAACACAAAAACTCAATTCTTAAAGACCACGGCCTATGTCTATTTCCGACTGTTGTGTAGTGGAGACACAGAGGAAAAGCCCAATGGGCACTATCACAATAAATACACACCAGTCCGTTTTTACTATTCTTCTCTATATCCAGCATAAAGTTACTCCTTTATTGTAATACGAAGCTCGACTGTGCGTCCATCTTTTAATGTCCACGCATACCCACTCGACACGGCCTTCGTACACTCGACACCACCTAAGAGCTCCTGAACCATATAATCTCTGACTGCGCATAATGCCTCATCGGTACACTCGGTTTTGTTCTGCCACATGTTTTTGTTGCGGCCATTTAGTATCCCAGCATATATGGCAAACGCCCCACAGCCCACATGATATTCTGCCATCCCATCACCACCATCAACTTTTCATACTCATCTTCCTAACGCAATCTTCGCAAACGTTCTTTTTGATACAAAGGTTCCCTTTGCCGCCTCTAATACTTGCATGCTTGGTTTCAATGAAAATACCATCTTCGTTTGTTGTAACCTTTGGACGGATTGTTTTGCCGCATATTTGGCACGTAAAGATTCCTTCCTCAAATGTTCTAATAAAAAGTTCGGATGCACGAGAAGTTGCTTCATCCAACGAAATCTCACCGTTAAAATACGGAGCCATACTATCAGTTATGTTCATAGAGTCAACCTTTCATATATTTTGGCGAGTTTATCAGCATTCATCTTATGATTTGTCGAATGCCTACCCTTTACTTTCTTACCGAAAAATGCTTTTCGGTCTTTCTTGATAACACTACAGTTGGAACAAGCATTGCGTGTCTTACAGAACCAGCAGCCGTCTTGGCCGAGCCACCACCAGTATGGCATCGCTGGAGGTTTTCTGTGTTTCGGTCTACTCATCAGAGCCTCTCCTCCTACAACAGCTTTCACACAATTCCAGTGTCTGCCCGCCAATCGTTGCTTCGTAGCGAACGCTATCTGTATACAGTGGGGCGCCGCAATTATCGCATCTACCAACAAAAGCAGGGCGGAAAAAGAGATAATCACGAACGCGACACTCTCGCATTTTTTGCTCAGAGCAGGAGTCGTGGTTTTGACACATGGCACATTTACACATTTGGAAAACCTCTTTTCTTTTATGTTGCAAAAGTGACTCCACTCCCGGCCTCACCACACGCCTTTATGCTGTGCCATATTACCACCACAGCATGGCCACTTGTGCCATGCCAGTAGTCCTTTCAGCCTTTCTATCGGGGAGCAGGGGGATTAGTGTTTCCCGCCTTAAGTTACCAAGGTATTCTTGCTACGGCAACGGCTTGTGACAACTTCCGCACGCCTTCAGTGGTACAACGCCACCTAACCGCGATTTTCTTTAACGCCCGGCACGCTTCTGCGTGCCACCTTGGATTCCGACCGCCACTCACAGCCGTGATATGTTATCTCAATCGGGCATACTATCCGCTTACTGCAGAGCCTTCTTCCATTCACGCCTCAACCGTCGTTTGGCAAGCCGCTTGTTAGATTTTTTCATCTTCGCCCATCCATTATGATTAGCTGCCCAGCACGCATAGTGATGGTCGAATTCGGATTGCCAATCTAATTTTCCTTTGTAGATATTTGCTCTTTTCATGTCAGTCAAGCTCCCATGCATAATCAAAATGCCTTCGGTACGAATTGCCGTTGTGGATGTCTCCTTTGTAGCGCCTGACTTTTCTATTGGAATATGTCTTCAAAAAAGTCTGCCTGTTTGAATTCTTGGGGTACTTAATGTAGTTCCCAATTGGCTGGTAGACGCCATCCTTCCAACCCCACTCTGTATAACCGATGCCAGGTTTGTACCCATAGGTCATAATACGCATTAGCTTTTCCCTTTTCCGTTTCCATGTCTCGCGTCGATACGCTCTCCCAGACTTTCTCGGCCTATACCGTTTGTTCTGTGGCGCAACCGTTTCAAAAGCATCGCTACAATAACCACCTATAAAAAACTCGGTCTGTACTTTATCACATCCGCAGTATTCAAGCTGCGGCTTGTAGCCGCCCTCACTTGCAGCATTGAGTCTATGCTCAATGCCTTCACAAATGGGGCACTCATCGCAAATAAACTTTCTTCCGCAGAACTCAAGCATCGATTAACCTCCCAGTAGCAGAGAGCCTTACTGCTTTGTCAGGACATACTCTGTATTCGCCGTTTCAATCGTGATGGTATCTTCTCCGCTTTCCCATGGAGTAAAGTTCAAAACAGTAGATGTATATAGGCAGTGATATCGGTCATCAAAGTCAGGCAGATATTTGATAAAACCGCGCTCTCCTACCTCCAGATAAACAACATAGGCCTTGCGTCCAAGCATTTCATTATGTAGCGGGTTCTCTCTACCAGTCTTATTTTTGATTGATGTGACTGTGTAATAAGCTACTGGGATATAAATCCCACTGAGTTCATATCCTTTCTGTAAATCCATAATCATCCTCCGTCAATCGAGGTTCCATGTTTCTCACATGGGAACGGGCAGCTCTCGCACTGCGAATAATCACAAGCCTCATCGTATTTGAGTGTACAGACACACCGCAGCCAATACAAAAAGCATACGATAATCAGCAATATGCCGATTCCCTTTATCCAATCAATGCTCATTGAAAACCACCTGCTCCCCACGTTTCAGTGACCAGCATCCTCCCTCGGTTATAGCGCACTCTGAACAATTACCTCCACATTCCCTTGCCAATGGCGACGCAGTAGTTGTCCCATCTCTGTAGCGAACATGTGCTTCCGGGAGATTGAATGGATTGTCCATCTGCAGTCCCGTCCATGCACTCAAAATCAGATGTAAGTTCGATGGAATTTGTTGGCGATGCACAAGGTAGTTATTTACGATGCTGTACTTCTTAGTGAAACACAGAATCTCACAATGCGGGTTTCTGTTCGCAATGGCAACCATATGTTGCAAATACTCACCGTCTATAATGTCGCCCGAAACATGGAAACGAAAAAATCGAGACATCATAATTGACGCCTCGACTTCTCTCCAATATGTATCTGGGTGCTTTTTCAACAATTCATAATTGCGACGATATGCATCACGCACAGAAGGCCGTAACCGTTCAAGTTTTTTTGCATAACACTTTCTACTGCATTCACAGTCTGTCCGGCAAGTTGTTCCTGCTGGAAGTGATACACTTGGAATCGCGCCAAGCTTTGAATTTCCTCTACTAATACTAACGTTCACAACTCCACCTCCGTTTATTCGTCCCTTTCCTTCAAGCAAAGTCAAGTTTGCCCAAAGGAAAGAGCCGACTTGCGTCGGCCCCGTTAATTTATATGTATGCAGTTGCTAAGTTACCGGCGTGTTCACGCCGGAGCATTCCTAAAAGTCTGTCCGGGTCAACATCTGTTAACATCTGATACCATTCAGAATGGAAAAACGTCTCTAAGCTCTGTATAAGCCCTTCATCATCGTGTTTTAATGCAAAACGATAATCATCTGCC
>ULTO01058905.1_pt1 | contig 10303 bp, 9 predicted proteins | sample 1957601 | NCBI WGS metagenome assembly ULTO01 (sample SAMEA4835734, study PRJEB28245) | human gut metagenome | biome: gut microbiome; material: fecal sample | place: Denmark | collected 2008 | reverse complement strand
CTCAATATAATCTAAAATTGCGTCAGGATCACGGTATTTTTTATTTTTTCTTTGATCAAGTTCTATTGTAATGATATGGGATTCTGAAATATCCTGCTCTAACAAATAATTTTTAAAAATATGAAAAAGCAAATAAGACTTTCCGCTTCTTCTAATACCTGTCACAATTTTTATCATACCGTTATGCATACGGTTAATTAAATCATTTAGATATTTCTCTCTTTTAATCTCCATACAAGAATACTCCATTGAATATTTTTGACATTTTTACCACTTTCGTTCAATTAATTATAAGCTTTTTTAATATCGAATACAATATTTTTTTATTCATAAAACCTCTCCAGATTCCTCCTAAACAGTTTCGCCGGCCTGTGCCCCGCTCCTTCCGCTATTTCATCTGTTTCTATGACATAATCCGCTATTTTCCTACGGAAGTTAGCCACAAGCAGCTTTTTCCCTTGCACGATTTCAAAAGCCTTTTGCAATGCGGTAAGAGTAAACCTTTCCGGCATGAGGTCAAAAACAGGCTTTCCGTTTTCGTTTACTTCCTTCTGCAAAGCTAAAAAAGCACATAAAATAACCTTTGCGTGGTCAAAACCGATCCCTTCAGAACGAACGATCTCATAATCTATTGTTTCATGATAATTATGAAAATATCTATCCTCAATGATTTCCGCCCTTAATTCGGTCCGCTTTTTATCGGCCTCAAGTTCCTTTTTTTCCAAGCCCGGATCCTGTTTTCCCTCACAGATCAGCTTCAAATAATAGCAATTCCTGATATGGGCCTTCTCCTCTTCTATTTCCCTGCACAGTTCCTTTTTTTCTATGGAAATTGAGAACCAGCCCGCTTCCCATGCGTCGCTTCCTGCATGAACTCTATAGTTTTCCCCATTGACCAGCGTCAAAAATGCGTGGGAAATGATCCATCCTCTGGGGTCCCTGCCCGGCTCGCTGAATATGTCAAAGGGTCTTAAATAGGCGTCCTTTATGCCGGTCTCCTCACAAAGCTCCCGCCTTGCCGTTTCCAAAGTGCTTTCCCCTTTCCGGCAAAACCCGCCCGGCAGCGCCCATTTGTTTTTATAGGGGTAGCTTCCTCTCTTGATCAGCAAAAGCTTTAACTTCTGCTCCGGATCCTTGCGGTAGTTTTCCAAACGGCCGCCCGCTTCCCCGCCGCCTTCTTTCATTATGGCAAAAACCGCCATATCCGCAGCCACGGAGGGCCTTTCAAAATCCTCGATGCTATATTTTTCCAGATATACCTTTTCTTCCTCTGACATTTTATATGTTCTCATATGCGCTCCCTGTTATACCACAAGATTTCCTTTTTTGTCTGCGATACCGATCTCGATCTCGCTTCCCGCATTGAATTCAATGGCGTCGTTTTCCATGCCGTCTGAAAATAAAACGCCGTTTACCGCCATTTTGGAAACGATCCGAAGAGTATCCTCTTTTCCCAGTTTACCATATACGATACAGGCTTGGGTAGACCTGCTTTTATAAGGTTCCCTTACCACAAAGGTCAGGTTATCATCCGACCATCCTACAGGTTTATCTTTAAAGGAAATACTTCCTCCTCCCAGAATCTCTGATATTCTCTTTGCTTCCGTCATAATGGATTTGTACCAGCCCGTAGCGCCCAGGCCGGTGGACACGATAATACCGCTGGAAGACTGGTTCTCTTCCTGATCATTCCAGCAGATATGATACTGTGCAGAGGTGTGGGTACGCTGGCCGATAAACAGATCGTTTACAGCCAGCATCTCCTGTCCGTCATTTGTGGACGCCCTTGCAATGGTAACGGCTTTCCTTTGATAGTTTCCGCTTATTACAGCGGGAAGGATACCTGCCAGATCTCCCGGCTCAAAGGGAAGCAGGACCCCGTCCCATCTTTTTATGTCCGGATTGACCCCGATCAAAGGATGGCCCTTTAAATATTTCATCACATTTGCAACCAGTCCGTCCTGTCCCACCGCAATAATGATATCATCCCTGCCAAGGATCATGTTGGGAAAAAAGGTTCTGTCCACTTCCTGTATCCTTGCATATTTTTCTGCAATGGACTTTACTGCCGCCACAGCCTTCCGGTAATTTTCATCTTCCAGAATATAGTCAGAAAAATCAGCGCCAAGATGTTCAATATAAAACTTTGCCTGCTCCAAAGTATTGTATTTATTTACAAGCTCCGTCAGCCTTGTCTTTCTGGTTACGATAATGATCTTATTCATGCCACGTTCTTTGACATACGCTGATTTTATGGGATTTACGCTTAAATCATTTCTCTTCATTGCTTTTCCCTCGTCAAAAAATTTATAATGCCCTCATTGATTTTTTTCAGATCCGACGACCGGGCTGTTTTCGGCCCTAATTTTTTGTCAGCGTTTCCAATAAATCCGGCGAAACATTCAACACGCCGATCTTATCCGCTTTGTCCCCGATCTCCACAAACGCCTTTGCGATCAGGGATCTGCTGTCCATGCCGCTTACCGCCAGGGCTTTTATGATCTCCGTATCCACTCCGGCAAAGGTGCCAAGCAATACTTCCGAATCATATGCCTTAGCGTCGGATTTCTTCTTTTCATTTTCCGTCTGCAGATCTACCAGCTTGCGGTTTTCTTCCTCTAACCGAATATCGTTTGCAATCTTCTTTGCGTCAAGCTCCGCCTGCTTTTCCTGCATCATACGCTTTGTTTCCATATTCTTTTCGTGTTTTTCTTTTTCCTTTTCCGCAATCTTAATTTCCGTATTCAGCTCATTTTCTTTGATCGCCCTTTCCTGCTCGATGGCGCAGTTTCGGCGTTTATAAACAGCGTCATCCTGCTGTTTTAAAATTTCTTCTCTTGTGGCGGCCTCCAAAGCCCTTCTGGTATCAGGCTGAGGGGTAATACCGAGAATGGAAATGGCTATGATCTGCAGACCAAATTCCTGAATGGTCTCATCCGTCTTTAACGCCGCCTTCAACGCCTCCGCCAATTCATCCGCAGATACGATGGCCTCCCTGATATTCTTTGTGCTAAGGTACTTTGTAATGTAAACCTTTGTCAGGTTCATAATGCGTTTTGCCATTTTCTGCTTTGCTTCAAACAGAATATTATCATATTCCTTTTTGATCCCTTTATAAGAGAAGTCAACCATGCTTGCCGCTTTTTCATAATCCGCAATGGTGTAGGATATATCTCCCTGCACGTTTATTTTTTGAAAGTCGGACGTCATAATATCGTCATAGACAAATCCGGTGTCGAACGCCGTTGCGGGAAGCACCATCATGCTGGTGGTCATGGTGTTGTAGAAAAAGGAAAGTCCCAGCCCCTGTTGTATGACATTACCTCTTCTGATCTTCATTACATACTCTGTTGGTTCGAATTTTTTGTACTTGATTGCCATAATAATCTCCTCCTTTTCAATTCCCGGATATCATGTATTTACTCTTGAATTGATATTATCATTTTAATAATATCTTTGACTTGTGTTTATGATATTACCAAAATGATAATATGTCAAGGGCTTTTTGTAATTTGCCTGTAATCTTTTATAAAAAATCAAAAATGTATTGACTCTTACGCAGCGTCATAGCCTATAATGATGCAATCAGGAAAGAATTGAGGAGAAAGTTATGATCGTGAAAAGTGTATACTCGCCGGATGTTTACAGAAAAATAATGAATGCGGACCAGGATAAAAAGGATGATATATACCGCTACGAATTGATGCTTCCTTTTAAGGGCAAATGGGATTGCTATCATATCCCCATCAAAGCCTCTAAAAAAGGGGCTTATGACATTATCATGGCTAATAACAGGATGGGACTTTTTCCTCCGTCCAAAGTGAATTTGACGACAAAGGATTGGATTGAAGCCATTTCCGATCAGAATTTATGGGATGCCTGTCAAAAATCCATCGAAAACGCTCTGGAGCGGTTTATCAGCAAAGGAATTGAACTCAAAGTTTCCGAGTATCTGTTTTCTGTTTTTTTGGCAGATCCGGAAAATGCTTATACAATAATGAATGAGGGCTATTGTGGGGACGGAGGTATTCCCGGCTTCATCATGGGATGGCTGATCCCAAATGAAAGCAATCTGAAAAAGCTTCCTGCCGCACTTGCACACGAAACAAATCATAATGTCAGATACCAGTTTATCAAATGGACGAACGACATAACCCTGGGCGAAATGCTTGTGGGAGAAGGTTTGGCGGAGAACTATGCTACGGCCATATACGGCGAAGAATTCCTCGGACCATGGGTAGCAAAAACAGATCCCGAACTGCTGCCGCTGATAAAAGAGATCATCTATGACGGTCTGAATGCAACAGGTTTTGAAAACATCACAGCCTATTTATACGGCGATGAAATGGCGAGAATGCAACATTTTCCCGAAGCAGGTCTGCCCTATTGTGCGGGATATGCCGTCGGGTATCATCTGATCAGATATTATCTGCAAAAAACCGGTATCAGCATTGAGGAAGCTACAATCCTTCCCCACGAAGAAATATTAAAAGAGGTTGAGGAATTCTGGAAAATGTGATGTTAATGATATTGGGAAAACCCGACAAAAAACAAGTGCTAATTTCAATATATTTGTCTCCATAGGTCAAGCGAACATGCTTGCATGTTCATTTCATCCTCAAATCAAGGTTGAAAGATTTTCTTTCAACCTTACACTTCATAAAATTTGCTGCAGGCATTCCGCAAACTGTCCGGCGCCTTTTTTTCTCCTATGACTACTACCCGTTTCCCCTGCTTACGCAGTTCTTCCGTAACAGAAACATACCCCTGATCCGAAGCTGCAAAAATATAAATATCTATATTTTTAGCCTCTTTACTCATATTTAAAGCATCCTTTTGTATCTTTCTGTCCACCTTATCCTTTTGTGGTCCTCCACAAAGCCGGATATCTTGAAGCTCTTCTATGTATTTAGCCCTTTCTGACCATTCACGGGTATATGTATCGCATTGCCTGCCATATACTTTGGCCAAGGCGATCTCCCCCTGCTGCTTTGTAATCCTCATAATAATATCTGCATATCTAAAACTTATATTTTCCCCGTCTATAAACAGCGCCACATTTTTCTTCTTCATTTTCCTCTCCACCATTGCAAAAGCTGCTTTCCTATATCAGTGATCTGAATATAGCATTTCTTATAGCTTCCATCGTCGGAATCCTTTTCATACCATTTATAGAAATCCCCCCGCAAAGGAATAGTACGAATACATTCACAATCCTTAAATACCTCCGGAAGTTCTTCTCTCGGCTTGTTATTATATTTCCAAATTTCTTTTGGTCCTCCGTATCTACTGTTATTGACATTGTCATCCGTCCAGTAAATATCGCCTTTTTCCATTTCCAATAACAGCTGAATTGTCTTACGCATATTGATATTTATATCCAAAATATCCTTTTGGTCATCCGCCTCCGATTCATCCCAAAATGTTTTGTATCCTCTGTCAATATAATCACAAATAGCTTCTTTGTCCAAGCTGCACAGATCAAATTCTTCATTCGGTCTTTTTATCAACTGTTCTTTCAAAAAGCTTTCCTGAACATATCTTAAAACAAATTTCAAATCTTCCGCCAATTTCAATACGCGGATACTTCCTCCATGTTTTTCAATATCTCCCGGCAATAATTTTTTCAGATCAATTTCTTCGTAATCAGAAAACTTTTTTTCCAAGGTAATCGCTCCGGCCATATATAATTGTCCGAACAATTCCTGCAGTTCAAATCCCAAATGAATCTTTCTGACAATCTTATTTGTATTCTCATCAAAAAGAAAGGACGGCCAATTATCAATTTTATTCCTCTCTTTTTTTCTGCTTTTATAAATTACCTTTATAATTTCATCCTCCGACACACCATAAATCTGCGATATCTTATGTCTGTTTTCATCTTTGGGAATCGAACCTTTTTCCCAATTCTGTATGGTATTGCAGGAAACCCCTATTTTATCTGCCACTTTTTTTTGTGTCAATTCTGCTTTTTCCCTTTTATCACGTAAGAATTCTCCCAATTCGTTCATCCCTATACCTCCTGTCAAAATCATAATATCAAATAATTATCAATGTTTAAACCAAGTGGGACTTGTTATTTTGTTAAGCACACTATGTTTTTCTTTCCATTTCTTTTTTCTACCTTTGCTCTGCCGGTCCCAGCCGCAGCCAAAAGCTGTGATGCGTACCGAAAAAAGCTCTGTTATTTTCCGCAGCATTAGATAAAACCGCCGATTTTTCTTACAAAATAATTCCGATTCCCAGGGCAAAATTGCCACGGATGGCAATTTTAGCCGTCTTGCGGCAGAATGCCGCTTAGACGGCGGCTCGGTCCTTACCTAAAACCAGATTTATTTTGTTAGAAAAATCAGCGGTTTTCATCTACAGCTGCAGAAAATAACAGAACTTTTTTTCGGTACGCATCACAGCTTTTGGCTGTCGGCGTCCCCGTCTATTCCCCCTTATCCTCCCGGATCAGCCTCCGGATCGCCTCCACGCTTACCCTGATGGCCTTGGTCATATCCTTACAGGTAGGATTATCAAACCCCTTCTTTTCCCTCTCCTGATTCCATAAAACATTCAACACGCATCCGGCCCTTGCCTTCAGGATCTGAGTCACAATAAACAATGCGGCGCTCTCCATCTCCGACGCCAGACAGTCCGCCTTAATCCATGCCTGCCATTTGCTCAAAAGCTCGTCTCCTGCCGGCATACGTTCCGGGCTGTGCTGTCCGTAAAAGGAATCTTTACACTGTACGATTCCGGTATGGTATGTCATATCAAACCCTTTTGCACTCTCCACAAGGGCGTTGGTCACTTCCAGATTTGCCACCGCCGGAAACTCTATGGGAACATACTCTTTGGAGGTTCCCTCCATCCTGACGGCTCCGGTCGCAATTACCAGATCTCCGCCCTTTACTCTTTCCGCCATTCCTCCGCAGGTGCCTATCCGCAGGAAATTGCGCACCCCCGACTGATACAGTTCCTCTACTGCAATAGCGGTAGACGGTCCGCCCATCCCTGTGGACATTACCAGTACCGGCTCATTTTCCAATGTACCGATCCAGGAGGTATATTCCCGGTTTTTTGCATAAAATCTGGGGTTATCCAAATATGCGGCGATTTTTTCCACCCTCCCTGGATCTCCCGGCAAAATCACATATTTTGCTCCGTGTTCGTCTCCAAAACCGATATGATAAAGCTTCTCGCCCATTCTCTTGCCTCCCAAAATTCTCTGTAAAACTTTTTTCCCTGCGGTGCTTATCTGTCAGGCAGCCCTCAAAACTTTGTCCGGTCCCATAGTCCCATGACCCATAAGCAGACGCATCCATTATCCTTCAGTCCTTTTGCAGCTTTCGTATGCATTCCATGCATCTTCGCTGCATTCCAGGATACGCATTGCCCCTTTAACGCTTCCAACAGGAACGGCCTTTTCAAAAGCCGCCAGCATTGCCCGGTTTTCCACATATCCAAAGCTCTGGATGATCAACTCCGTATCGGGGCATACTTTTAAAATATCCTCTTCCGACTCAATTTTATGATCCGTATAAATTTTTATACCCAAATCCTTAATTTCCGCCTTCATTCGGTCAATAACCGTATCTCCCACTCCGAGACCTGCGGTTTCGCTTTCTTCAAATACCGTGACATCCTTATTTAACATTGCCAAATGTCTTGCCGCTTCCAGACCGATATATCCGCCTCCCGCCACAGCGATCCGCTTTTTTTCCGGAATGGACAACAATGCTTCCGAAGCCTCTAACACCGGAAGCTTCACGGCTTTGATTTTATCCTGAGAGCTTCCCGCAGCAACAAATACACGTTCAAAACCGTACTTTTCCAAATCTTCATGGGAAAAAACTTTTTTCTTTACCCATTTTATATCCAGCCGTTTTAACATCCGCTCCGCTTCTTTCATAGGGAGGGCGAAGTTTTCCCTGTCTTTTGGAAGAGACATGGCGCGAAGCTTTCCTCCGATATGCTCGTCAAAAACAGTGACCTCATGCCCTGCTTCTGCCAGAAAACGGGCCAGATTCAAGCCTGCAATGCCGGCCCCCACGATCCCGATCTTTTCAGGCCGTTTTGTTTTTTCAATCTCCCGTATTCCTTCGAATCCCGTCTGGGGATTAAAAATACATTTTACATCTTTAGATATGAAAATACGTCCCAGGCAGCCCTGGTTGCATCCGGTACAAAAACGTATCTCTTCCTCTCTATGCTCTTTGATCTTGCGGATGATCTCCGGGTCCGCAATAAAGCCGCGGCCTACAGCCACAATATCAGCATCGTCCTTCTCAACGGTATCACGGATCAGCTCTGCCGTATTTAACCGCCCGGCGACCATGACCGGAATGGACAGAATCTCTTTCAGTTTTCTGGCATATCCCCGAAGGAATCCCGAGGGAATGTGCATGGGCTGTATCATATATTCCATACTGTCATAGCTTCCGGCGCTTACGCTCAAGACATCCGCGCCTGCCGCTTCAACTGCCTTGCAGATCCCTATGGCTTCTTCAAATCCCAGGCCGCCTTCCAGATATTCCTCAACGCTTAAGCGGACTCCTACCGGCGCCTTTCCGTCCACTTCATCTAAAACGGCCTTAAGGACTTCCAGCGGATACCGCATTCTGTTTTCCGGCGAACCGCCGTACTCATCCGTTCTCCGATTGGAATAAGGCGATAAGAAGCTATGGAGCAGATACCCGTGGGCAAAGTGGACTTCGATAAGGTCAAAACCCAGATCCAACGCCCTTCTTGCGGCAATCCTGAATTTCTCCTTTATCCTTTCCAGATCCTCCTTATCCATTTCCTTAGGAGGCGCTAAGTTCTCAAAAATGCGGCAATTCACGGGACTGGGCGCAACAGGCGTAAAAAGATCGTCATGCCCGATCTGACGGCCGGCATGGTATAACTGCGTAGCAGCCTTACAGCCCTTCTTATGGAGTCTTTCCACCAGTTCCCCTAAGCCGGGCAGCCTGGTTTCATCAAAGATCTCCAGCTGGGAAGGCACGCCCTTTCCGTCAAAATCAACGGCCACAGAGCCTGTAAAGATCAACCCGCACTCATTTTCCGCACACTTTTCCAAAAAACGGATGAGCCTTTCGGTAACCAGGCCTCCTGCCTTTGCATATCCGTTTTCTATCGGTGCAAAAGCAACCCTGTTTTTTAAGGTAAGCTTTCCTATCTGAACTTCTGAAAACAAATCCGCCATATGATACCCTCCCGCAATATTCTTACATTTTCCAAGATCTTTTGCTGTTCTCCACAGCCTTTACTCTTTACTTTCTTTTATTGCCTTCCTTGTCCCTTTTGTGACAAATGACAGTTTCTTTACCGTTACCACAACGATAATAACGCCGATCATGACGTCCACCAGTGAACGGGGTACTTTTCCAAACATTTCCATGGTCTTCGCACCGCTCTGGAGGCAGCTTAAGAAAAATGCCGCAACCGGAATCAAGGGGAAGGAATTGCCCGCCATAAGGGATATGACAATGCCGTCGAAGCCTACGCTGGGAGCAAAATCTATCACAAACCGGTGGAAAACGCCTATGATCTCCAAGGCTCCGCCTGCCCCGGCTATGGCCCCGCTTATAGCCATGGCCAGAAGCTGCCGGTTCTTTACGTTAACGCCCGTATAACGGGCGGCAACCGGATTCACGCCTACGACTTCCGTTTCATAACCGGAAACCGTCCATCTGCTCCAATACCATACAATTCCCGTTACAACCAGGGCAAAAATAATTTCCGTAGTCAGCTCGCTTCCTTTCACAAGCGTCGTCAGGGAAACGCCCTCCGGTATATTGGCCGTAGAGCCGCTCTCCCCTACTGCACCGGGCACATAGAAAGGCACACGTACCAGAAATTCCGTAAAATATACTGCAATATAGTTAAACATCAATGTGGTCACAACTTCACTGCACCGAAAACGGACCTTTAACACTGCAGGGATCAGCGCCCACAGCATACCTCCCGCCATTCCGGCGATCAGGCCCAAAACAATGAGCAGCCATCCCGGAAGGGAAGGAAACAGAAGGGAAACGGCTGTTGCGCAGACAGCGCCCAGATAGAACTGACCCTGACCCCCGGCATTAAACATCTGCCCTCTTAAAGCTACCGAAAATGTCAGCGCCATCATAATGAGGGGCGCCATCATCCGGACCGTACGGGCAAAATTCATTTTATTACCCACTGCTCCCTGAGCCAGCTTTGAAAAAGCAAGTCCTACATCCTTATGGGCAATGAGCAGCATCACAATGCTGATTCCAAGGGCACATACAATTACAAAGACCGCGATCATCATCGTGGAGATCATCTTTTG
>ULTO01043514.1_pt1 | contig 10332 bp, 6 predicted proteins | sample 1957601 | NCBI WGS metagenome assembly ULTO01 (sample SAMEA4835734, study PRJEB28245) | human gut metagenome | biome: gut microbiome; material: fecal sample | place: Denmark | collected 2008 | reverse complement strand
ATTTTTCTGATTAATCAAATTTATTCTCAAAGATTAATGGTTAATTAATCTTTTACGTGTTGTCGCTGTCTTGATCGATTTGACTTTTCTCAATTTTATCAGTCAAAAAAAAGGCAGGGATTTTCCATCTCTGCCTTCTTAATCAGTTATTCACTGATATTATGATTTTGCCTTACAGCTTAGTTTGCCCTCTGAGTCAACTTCTAAGATTAAAGCCTTATTTACAGGGATCTTACCTGATAGCAATAACTTAGCTAAAGGATCAGCAATCTCATTCTGAATTGCTCTACGTAAAGGTCTTGCACCAAATACTGGATCAAAGCCTACTGTAGCAACTCTATCGTAGATGCTCTCACCTAAGGTTAAATCGTAGCCTTCATTCTTTAATCTCTTTGATAGAGTCTCAAGCTGAATCTTAGCAATGCTCTTGATGTTCTCACGAGTTAATGGGTGGAATACCACAGTCTCATCAACACGGTTTAAGAACTCAGGCTTAAAGTGCTGCTCAAGAATTGCTAATAATTTCTTCTTGATAGTATCGTAATCACTCTTCTCACTCTCCTCCTGGATCATGCTTGATCCTAAGTTTGAGGTCATAATGATTACAGTATTCTTGAAGTCTACGGTTCTGCCCTGACCATCGGTCAAACGTCCGTCGTCTAATACCTGCAGCAAGATGTTAAATACATCTGGATGAGCCTTTTCGATCTCATCGAGCAAGATGACAGAATATGGACGACGACGTACAGCTTCTGTCAAGTAACCGCCCTGCTCGTATCCAACATATCCTGGAGGAGCACCAACCAGTCTAGAAACAGTGTGCTTTTCCATAAACTCAGACATATCGATACGTACCATAGCTTTTTCTGTATCAAACAGGAATTCTGCTAAAGCTTTACATAACTCAGTCTTACCAACACCAGTTGGACCTAAGAACATGAATGAGCCAATTGGACGATTTGGATCAGATAGACCTGCTCTGCTTCTTCTGATTGCATTAGCAATAGCTTCAACAGCCTCGCCCTGACCGATAACTCTCTTGTGAAGAGCATCTTCCATTCTTAATAACTTCTCGCGCTCACCTTCTAGCATCTTAGCTACAGGAATACCTGTTGCCTTAGATACTACCTCGGCGATTTCAGCTTCAGTTACTTTGTTCTTAACTAACTGTGTACCCTGACCTTGAGTCTTGCTTGATTCTGAGATCTGCTTTTGCAAAGTAGGAATAATGCCGTACTGCAATTCACTCATACGGTTTAAATCACCATTTCTCTTTGCTACATCAAATTCATGACGGGCACTATCCAACTTAACCTTGAGTTTCTGAGTACCCTCTAAGATTAACTTGTCATGCTTCCAAATGTCATTTAGTCTTGCGTATTCCTTCTCGCCTTTTGCGATATCATCGTCAATAGCTGCTAGACGTTTCTTACTTGCATCATCAGTCTCTTTTGCAACAGTCTGACGCTCCATCTTTAACTGGATCAAACGTCTGTCTAACTTGTCTAATGGCTCTGGCTTTGAGTCAATCTGCAATCTGATGCTTGCAGCTGCCTCATCGATTAAGTCAATAGCCTTATCAGGTAACTGTCTGTCAGTAATATAACGGTTTGACAGTGTTGCTGCAGCTACAATTGCAGGATCGGTGATCTGTACATGATGATGAATTTCGTAACGCTCTTTTAGACCACGCAAAATAGCAATAGTGTTTTCAACTGAAGGTTCGCCAACATATACCTTCTGGAAACGACGCTCTAGAGCAGCATCCTTTTCAATGTACTGACGATACTCATCTAGTGTAGTTGCACCCATGCAGTGAAGATCGCCACGAGCAAGGGCTGGCTTTAGCATATTGCCAGCATCCATAGAACCTTCTGACTTACCCGCACCAACCATGGTGTGTAACTCATCAATGAACAGGATGATCTTGCCTTCTTCTTTTGCTAGATCGTTTAAAACAGCCTTTAAACGTTCCTCAAATTCGCCTCGGTATTTAGCACCTGCAATCAGTGCACCTAGGTCTAAAGACAGAACTTTCTTGTTACGAAGGCCTTCTGGAACCTCACCTTTAACAATACGTTGAGCCAAACCTTCAACAATTGCAGTTTTACCAACACCAGGTTCACCAATTAACACTGGGTTATTCTTGGTTCTTCTTTGTAGAACTTCCATGGTACGACGGATCTCGTCATCACGACCGATAACAGGATCCAACTTACCCTTTTCAGCTCTCTCTGTTAAATCAATACAATACTTCTTTAAAGCACCACGTGTATTTTCAGCATTTTCATCATTAACGTTCTTGCCACCACGCATTTCTTTTAAGGCAGCATTAACCTTTGCTAAGGTTAAGTTACAACGAGTAAAGATCTCCTTTAATTCAGGATCACCTTCCATAGCAGCTAAAACGAATAATTCTGATGAAATGTAACTGTCGCCACCCTTTTGAGCTAAACCGTCACAAATATTAAGCAGCTTTCCAGTTTGAGGTGAAAGTTGCAGATCACCTGCTACGCCTTCAACCTTTGGCAGTTTATCTACTGCCTTATCAACCAGTAACTTTAAAGCTGTAGGATCAGAACCTGCTAATGTAACTAAAGGTCTGATAGCACCATCTTCTTGAGCTAACAGAGCTGACATTACATGTACTGGTTCAATGAACTGATTGTCATGTCCGACAGCTAAAGACTGAGCATCGGCTAGTGCTTCTTGGAACTTTACAGTAAATCTGTCTAAGCGCATTAGAGCCTCCTCATTTTTAAATCTTGTTTCTTTTATCTTGTCTATAAAACAATATGGGGATGCTTTGTTAAATTTAAAGGATATTTTCAAATAAAAAATTCTTTGTGGAAGGTGATTTTCTTGTTTTATTTCAGCGTGTTCTAAGGGAATTTAATTACGCTAAATCAGACTGGATAAGGGGCTTGATGATAATAATGATTAGTAAAAAAGATCTTAAGCAAAAGATGAACTGATAAACTTTTATCATTAAGGTCTGCCTTTAAAAAGTAAGACAGATGCTTTTAATTTTATAGATTTGAACAAATCACACTAGCCATACGACCAGTTCTTTTAGCTCTTCTGTAAGAATAGAGTAAATTTGGATTTTGATAGGTATCAACTTTGCTATCTGCAACCTTTGAAACACCTACGTTTTCTAATTGCATCCTAGTTAAAAGAGGAAGTGAGCACAGGTATTTACCATTGCCTTTTTTAGTAAAGGCACGTGATGCTTCAGGCAGAATACTTTGAAATTTATCTAAAAGTTCACTTCCTACCTCAAAGCTCTCTGGCCCAATGCATGGACCTAAGTAGGCATAGATTTCACTTTTAGAGTGCTCTCTTATAAGAGCTACAGCATTTTTGATGATGTTTGAGTACACACCTTTCCAACCGCAGTGAACAGCTGCGATAACATTCCCCTCTTTTGTAGTCATCAAAAGAGGGAGACAGTCGGCTGTGAGTACAGCTAAAGCTACAGTACTGTCACAAGTTACAATGCCATCAGCTTCAACTCCTAAAGAAACAGGTGTTTTGTCTTCTAGCATCTTTTCACATTCACAAACATCGTTTTTATCTACTAAAATCACTTTATCAGAGTGAGTCTGATTCATAAAAACGACTTTTTTTGAAAGGTGTTTTTCTAAAGCTAATCTGTTTTGTAACACGGCTTGGGGATCATCTTCAACATGAAGACCTAAATTGAAGGATGAATAGTCACCTTCACTTTTTCCTTCCAAACGTGTGGTATATAAAGCCTTTACAGGAATATCCTCAAAGGCATTTACTGCTACAAAACTAGATCTTGCCACCATTTACTTTTTCATCCGCTCTTAAAAGATTGATGAGATTTGTAAAATCATCAGGCAAAGGCGCATCAAAAGACATCATCTCACCTTTAATAGGATGCATAAACTCAATATGCGCTGCATGTAAGGCCTGATGACGGTAGTGCTTTAGAGCTTCTGTTAACTCTACACTTGCGCCTTTCATGATCTTCAAACGCTTGCCACCATAGGTCATATCACCTAACAAAGGGTGGTCAATTGATGCCATATGAACTCTGATCTGATGAGTTCTACCAGTCTCCAGTCTCAGTTTTACTAATGTATGTTCACGGAACTGTTCCATCACACGATAGTGAGTAATAGCCTCGCGCCCCATACCATCGCAAACAACAGCCATTCTAGTTCTGTTGTAAGGATCACGATTGATGTCAGCTTCAATGGTGCCACCTGAGGTAATCAGACCTTCACAAATAGCCTCATACTCACGCACAACATCATGCTTACTGATTGCTCTGACAAGTTTAATCTGAGCATACTTAGATAAAGCAATTACCATAAGACCAGAGGTGTCTTTATCCAAACGGTGAACAATTCCTGCTCTAGCTAAACTTGCTGTTTGTGGATAGTGGTATAACATGGCGTTCATCACCGTGCCGTCTTTACAGCCCGCTCCTGGATGTACTACCAAGCCTACAGGTTTATTGATAACAATTAAATCCTCATCCTCATAGATCACATCTAGTGGGATGTTTTCAGGTTTTGCATCCAAATCTTCGCGCTCTGGGGCTGTAAGTTCAATCTCCTGACCTGCGGCTACCTTGGTGCTTGACTTTGTTACAACTACACCATCTAGTTTTACCAGACCGTCTTTAATAAACTGACCTAAGGTACTTCTTGAGTTGCTGTCATCAAAAGATGCTAAAGCAGCATCAAGTCTTTTACCATGAAGGTCATCTGTTACTGTATAATGAAAAATTTCAGACATAAGTTAATTTTTACATATTTTCTTTACATATTTACTGTCACTTAAGATAACATATACGGCAGATAAATTTAAGAAAAAACATGAGGCAGAATTTGATGTTCAAGAAGATTTTTTTACCGGTGTTAATTGCTTCTGCGCTCTCTTTAACAGCCTGTTCTTCTGATTCCATTGAAAAAGACGGTATTCCTGATCTTTCTCAGGAGGCTTTGCATTCTAAGGCTAGACAGTATATGGCTGTAGGTGATTTTGGCTATGCTAAAGACTATCTAGAAGCTTTAGACTCCCGTTATCCATTTGGCGAGCTTACAGATCAGACACAGCTTGATATGATTTATGTTTACTATAAATCAAGAAAATCCGATCTGACCACCGCTGCTATTGAAAGATATTTGAGATTAAATCCAACCTCTCAGTACACAGACTATGTAATGTACATGAAAGGCCTGAACGAGATCCAGAAACACGGTACTCTTATTCAGGATTACCTCGGTTTTGACAGATCACAAAAAGATCCTCAAAACTTATATGACGCTTTTCAAGCTTTCAAAGACTTAATTGAGACTTACCCAAATTCTCCATATGCTAACGATGCTTATCACCGTTTAATTTGGGTTAAGGATCAGTTAGCAAAGCGTGAGTGGGCAATTGCCTCTTACTACCAAGAAAGAGGTGCTTTAATTTCAGCAATCCGTCACTGCCAGACCATCATCTATACTTATTATGATTCACCATATACCAAGAAGGCATATGACCTCATGATTAGGAACTTAGATGAATTAGGGTTAAAACTACCTGCTGACAATGCTAGAAAAGTTATGGCAGCATCTCACTTTGAATAACCTTTACCTATCTAAAAGAGCAGCTTAAGCTGCTCTTTTAGTCTTGTGTCTTTACCATAGTTCTTTTACTCTTACCGTGAATAACTTTATCTATAATCCCCCTAAAACACCTTTTTTAACCGTTCTCTATGAAGATGAGTACATCATGGTCGTAGACAAACCCTCGGGACTTTTATCTGTACCAGGTCGAGAAAAGGCTAACTATGACAGTATTCTTTCAAGAATTTGGGAGTCCTACCCTGATGCCATGGCTGTACACAGACTTGATATGGACACTTCAGGTCTTATGGTTGTAGGCCTTAAAAAAGAGTCTATTTCAGCTTTAGGCAGAATGTTTATGCAAAAAGAAGTACATAAACTTTACTATGCACTTGTTGACGGAATGACTGAAGATACAGGAAAAATAGAACTTCCTATTCGCTGTGATCTTGAAAGACGACCTTTACAGATTGTAGATTTTGAGCAGGGAAAGTCATCTATTACTCTTTATGAACGAGTAGATAACTTTGGCGTTGCTTCATTTGTTAATGAGAAATGTGAGCATAAAACTGATAACATCAGTTTGGTTAGGCTTACCCCTGTTACAGGTCGTTCACATCAATTGAGAGTGCATTTAGCTTCAATTGGACATGCTATTTTAGGTGACAGATTTTATGCTGATGATAAAGTACAGGCAAAGTCAAAAAGACTTTGCCTGCATGCTTATCATCTTGAGTTTAATCACCCTATTTCTAAAGAGAAACTCTCTTTTGAAACTAAGGCTGACTTTGTAGTTTAAGTATCGTTTTCACCATCACTTGATAGTTGTCTTAAAAGTTTTTTAAGAAAAAAAACTAGTAAGTCATATAACTGCTATTCGTTACCTTGCTAGGATAATTCTGCAACACATTGTGTTATTTCAATTTATCATTCGTGAAATATTCATTTGTGTTTTCTTTTAGCCATTTAATGGCATCTTCTTCACTTTTTTCTATCGCTATATCAACTGCTTTTACAGCTTTATTCAATAAATCTTTAGATTGCTTTCTTAACTTAAATGATTCCTGTACTTTTTGTGATATTTGATATTGGAGATCAATTGGAATTAATGGAATTTCTAAATTTAATATATCAGCATCTTTTATCACAGGATAAGAAGTTCCAACATTAAATTTTAGTAACCATTCTTTGTATATTTTATTTCGCAATAATACTTGCAATGTTTGTGAAGAATAAGCTCCATTTGACCTTAGGACTGTAAAAGCACCACTCACTAAAAAAGCATCTTCTAAAATAGCAATAGCCCCTCTATTAGGTCTGACTGTTGAAACTAATATATCACCTTTTTGTGCCATAACTTTTGCATTTTCAGGAAGTTCCTTTGTTTTTATTATGTTATAGGAAGCGTCTCCTGTTTCTACGTTTATATCTCCTATTTCTACATATGAATATTCTGGTAAATTTTTAGAACATTTATCTGAAATGTTCTTGAAAAAATTATTTAAAGTTGAATATCCATTATGATAGTTGCGTATTGCTTTCTCAAAGCTATCATATTTATCTTGATAGTATTCAGCGTCAAGTCTTTTAGATTTTACGAAGGACTCTGAAAGGCTTTTTATTGAATAATTTTTGGAGTTTTCAACATTAGTTATATTGAGTTCTTTATTTAGAATATCTTCTGCTTGAACATAACTTTTACGTGAGAGAATAAAAAATTCTTCACGCTTTTTTAAAATTTGAATTAAAAGCGATTGAAAATTTTGACCAAATACAGGGACAAGAATTGATTTAATAGATTCTTTATCAATAGTAAGAGGAACAGTGCCGTTTACCTCTCTTGAAGTTAAAGATTTTCCAATTTTTGAATTGAGGAATAAATATAAAAAAACGTTATTTATTGCTGAGTTTTGTTTCATGTTAAGCATAAACAAATTCATACCCAACGAAACCGGTCTATTCAAATATGGCATCAAAAATGTTAGACCAGGACATCCTATTTTATTTATTAAAACTTCTCCTCCATATACTTTGGACTTATTTAGATATTCATAGCATGATTTTGTAATGTATTTGACATTATTCTCATAATTTTCATTTTCCAAATCTGTTGTTCTAACCATATAAGCAAAATCTTTGTTGTCCTTTAAAACAAAATATTTTGCAATACTCTCGTAACTTCCATTTGAATGAAAATCTGTTAATACATCCAATTCATTACCAATACTAGTGCAATGAATCTTTTTAATTATATTTGTTTGGTGAATAAATAACTTTTTATAATATTCACTATCCAATCTGAATTTTAACGAATCTTTTATTTCACAAAAATTGATATTACTAATCTCCAGCCCATCTAACAGTTTCTGATATTTATCTTTGTTAAATGGGCTTTCTAAAAATTTACAAAAGATAACTTCTCTTTCTTTGCAAATTCGATAAAAGCTTCGGCGATACCGTCTTTAGTTAATCCATCATGATTAAATAAATCATGTTTTACGATCAGATGTCCATGAGAATCCAACAAAGTTTTTTCATATTCCTTTGGTTTTGCAATAGATATATATTCAGCTTGTTCTGACTCGGTTAGTTCAGAAAATTTTAATCCGTTAATGATGCAAGATAGTGATTTCAAAAACTCTAGATTTTTTGAATTGTTACTTATTGAATCTTTGTGTAAAGCATAATCTGATGATTTTATATAGAAAGAACATTCCTCAAACGAACCATATTTTGAAATAAAATCGGTTTTATCTAACTCTTTCCCTAAGAAACTAACAAAGCTTTGCTTTACATAAATTTTGTCACCAGAATTATCTTTACTTGGCTCTTGCATAGTTGCAAAGAATATATTGTAGTCATCAACTCTAGGGCAAAGGGTTTCATCCCATTTTTGAACAAACAAAACACTGGTTTTAGTTCCTGTATGTGGTTTAAATACATTTCCATGCAATCCAACCACAGCCAAAATACGGCATTTATCTGCAATATATTCTCTTATAAATTGATCGGATGTATTGTTAAACCTTCCCTGAGGCAAAACAATTGCCATTCTTCCGCCAGGTTTTAGAAAATCTAAATTTCTTTCAATAAAAAGAACATCTCTGCTTACATTTGTTGCTTGCTTTATTTGAGCTTTGTAATATGTATTTCCTTGTTTAAACATGCTATCAGGATTATTCAAAGCATCAGGGAATGACAAATCACTATCTATAACAGATACATTTTTTGCAACGTTTTTCTGTTTCTTAAACGATACTTTTTTTGCTAATTCATATTTAGAAAGGATCTCTCCTTCTTTTATATCTCCAGCAAATGGAGGATTCGCCATGACAATATCAAAATTAAAATCTCTATTACTATTTTGATCCTTTCTAAGTTTTTTTAATTTTTTCCAACCTTCAAAATAAATATCGCTCCAAGCCTCTTCCTTTGTTTTTTCATCCCAGCGTGAAAAATCAAGAGTATTAAGATGAAGCACATTGGTTTGACCATCACCAGCAATAAGATTTAAAGTTCTACCAACTCTTACAGTCTTTTCATCAAAATCAATCGCAAAAACGTTGTTTTTTACATAATCAGTGCATTCTGCTGGTTTTTCTTCTGTTGTAAACAGCTGACTTTGTGCCATTCCTTTTTGTTTAAGAATTTTTTTCCATACATAAAAGATTGTATGTACAGGGAATCCACAGGAACCAGCGGCTGTATCAATAATCTTCTCTTCAGAATTTGGATTTAACATCTTCACACACATTTCAATTACATATCTTGGGGTGAAGTATTGTCCCTTTTCTCCTTTCGAAGCCTTGCCTATCAAATATTCAAAAGCTTCATCAACAACTTCTAGGTTCGAATTGAATAGCTTTACATCTTGTAAAGATGATATACAGATTGATAAATGAGATGGAGTTAATTGAATTTTGTCATCTTTTGCAAAAACGCCTTCCCATTTATCTTTAGCTTTACCGAATAAAGACTGGATTTTATCTTTTAACTGTTCGTCAGTTTCTCCATAATTTCTAAATTCTAAATCACGATCTTTCTTCCTACCACTTTCCATTTCATCGTAAAGTTTTGTAAATATCAGTTTAAAAACTTCTTCAAATACGTCTACGCCTGCATTTGCGAGAACTTCGTCCTCCATTTCTAAAATAAGATCTTTTAATGATTTTCGTTCATTAACTAGCTTATCTTTCTTTACAAGAGTTTCTATAGTCCATCGTTCTGTAAGAATATCTGTTAGTTTTTGTGAAGCATTAGGTATTGAGTTAATATCTTCAAAATAATTAGGATCTTTTCTATGGTAGTAAGAGATGCTTTCACCGTTTGTCCATACTCCAATTGGTGCACCAGTTGCATTACAGTAGCTTTTTAGCTGTTCTTTACCATCCTTTAACTTTGGCTTTTTTACTTCAACTATTATGTAAGCACTCGTTGGATGTTCTTTATCAAAGATTACAATATCAGCCCTTTTCTTTTCTCTTCCAAAAGTTATTTCTTGTTCGACCTGTATGTTATCCAACAAATAACCATAATCATTTACAAGTTTGATTAGCATCAATTGTCTAACAACTTCTTCTGGTTTTAGTTCAATTAGTTTTTTTCGCTTATAACAAGTAACAAAAACCTTATTTTTCACTTGATCTACTGAAATATTATTCTCAAGTGTAGAGATATGTTCTTCAAATTGGATGAGTTTGTATGGAGAGTTTTTTAAAATATCAGAAAGAACAGAACCTAA
>ULTO01018823.1_pt1 | contig 10362 bp, 8 predicted proteins | sample 1957601 | NCBI WGS metagenome assembly ULTO01 (sample SAMEA4835734, study PRJEB28245) | human gut metagenome | biome: gut microbiome; material: fecal sample | place: Denmark | collected 2008 | reverse complement strand
AAGAGGGCAGCCATAGAAACTCTGGAAACCATCAGGTACTGTAAGGAACTGGGGATAGCAACCATTTGCGGATTGTCCAATATTTCCTTTGGGCTTCCTGAGAGAATGAATGTAAACAGCGCTTTTTTAACCATGGCGATACAGTCGGGACTTACCATGGCAATTGCCAATCCCAATCAGGAAATGCTGGTGCATGCGGCGTTATCCGCAGACTTGCTCATGGCAAAGGAGGAAAGCGATATTGCTTATATTGACAGAATGAATGCGGTAAAAGAAGCACGGGAAAGTTTTTTAAGGGAAAATCCCGGTGCGGTAACGGTTCCTTTATCAAATGCAGGGAGTAAAACGGGAGAAAACGGCCCGATACATCCTGCCGGAAGCGCATCAAATGACGATAAGGTGTCTTTGGGCGGAGTTTTGGGTTCGGTAAAGGAAGCCGTCCTGAAGGGTAAGCAGAGAGATATTCTCTCACTTACCCGCAAAGCAATAGAAGAGAACATTCCGCCTCAAAATATTTTGAACGAGGCGCTGCTTCCGGCAATCGGAGAAGTGGGCGATCTGTTTGACTGTGGAAAATATTTCCTGCCCCAGCTGATCGCCAGCGCGGAAACCATGAAAAAATCCATTGAATATCTGGAGCCTTTATTGAAGGAGGAGGGAGAGGATTCTTCCATGCCCACCATCGTCATTGCTACGGTTAAAGGCGATATTCATGACATTGGCAAGAATCTGGTTGCTTTGATGTTAAAAAATCACGGTTTCTCCGTGATCGATCTTGGAAAAGATGTGCCAAGAGAGGAGATCATCCGGGCGGCAAAGGAAAATCATGCCAGGATCATCGCCCTTTCGGCATTGATGACCACCACCATGCAGGAGATGAAAAATGTCATTGATCTGGCCAAAAAAGAAGGTCTTTCCGCCAGGGTCATGATCGGCGGTGCGGTCATTACCCAGGAATATGCGGATGAGATCGGTGCGGACGGTTATTCCAAGGATGCGGCGGATGCAGTAAAGCTGGCACAGAAATTGTGTGATGAATAAGAAGGTCCAGTAAAAGTCTATCGGTAAAGGAATGATAAAAGACTAATTAAAAAAGCCGGTAGCAGACTGAAATAGGACCGGTTAATAAAAGAAAGGTTTAGGTGAAATAAAATGATAGGTGCGGACGTAATGGTAAAATGTCTGGAAGCAGAAGGGGTAAAAGCGGTTTTCGGTTATCCCGGAGTTGCTATCTGTCCCTTTTACAACAGCATTTTGGAGTCTGATATTGAAAGCATTCTGGTAAGAACGGAACAGAATGCGGCCCATGCGGCAAGCGGTCTTGCCCGGGTAACCGACGGGATCGGCGTTTGTGCCGTAACGAGCGGACCCGGCGCAACAAATCTTATTACGGGAATTGCCACGGCATTTGCCGACAGTATTCCCATGATCTGCATTACCGGACAGGTAAACAGCGAGCTTTTGGGAAGCGATGTTTTTCAGGAAGCCGATATTACGGGAGCGGTGGAATCCTTTGTAAAATATTCCTATCTGGTAAGGGATGCGGAGGAGATACCCAGGATATTTAAAGAAGCCTTCCATATTGCCACAACGGGAAGAAAGGGACCGGTATTGATCGACGTTCCCATTGATGTGCAGAATGCCCCGGTGGGAAAATTCAAATATCCCGAGGAAGTGTTTTTAAGGACCTATAAGCCTACGGTAAAGGGACATATCCAGCAGATCAAAAAGGTCGTAAAGGAACTGGAAAAAGCAGAGAGGCCTATTATCTGTGCCGGCGGCGGAGTATCCTTATCCCAGGCGAAAAAAGAACTGGCAGAGTTTGCGGAAAAGAATCAGATCCCGGTGGTATCCACTATGATGGGTATCGGTACAATGCCCACAAGACATCCCCTTTATTTCGGAATGGTGGGAAATAACGGAAAGCCCTATGCAAACCGGGCCATGAATGAAGCCGATCTGATCATCATGGTGGGCGCAAGGGTTGCGGACCGGGCAGTCAGCCAGCCGGATCTGATCGTAGATAATAAGACCTTGATACATATTGATGTGGACCCTGCGGAAATCGGAAAAAATGTAGGTCCCAACATTCCTCTGGTAGGCGATGCAAAACATATTTTTGAGGATCTGGATGAGCAGGAGTTTGAAGGGGATTACAAGGAATGGCTGGATACCCTCATCGAATACAGGACGGTCATGGAGCCTAAACGCAAGGAGCATCCGGGCTTTGTGGATCCTGCGGAATTTATTACCATGCTGTCGGGAAAAATGGATGAGGATGCCGTTTATGTGGCGGATGTGGGACAGAACCAGATATGGTCCTGCGGCTATCATATCGTAAAGAAAGGAAGATTTTTGACCTCCGGCGGTATGGGCACCATGGGCTATTCCATTCCGGCGGCCATGGGCGCGAAATACGCATTAAAGGATAAGCAGGTCGTTGCGGTATGCGGAGACGGTTCTTTCCAGATGTCCTTTATGGAGTTAGCCACAATGAAACAGCACGGGATCAAAAGCAAGATCATTGTCTTAAAGAACAACTATCTGGGTATGGTAAGGGAATATCAGCACTATACCTATCAGGATAATTATTCCGTTGTGGATCTGTCGGGGAGTCCCGATCTGTCCAAGATAGCAGAGGCATACGGAATGCCTTTTATCCGCCTTACGGATATGAAAAGTGCGGAGAAGGCAATCGATGAATTTTTGAGCTGTGAAGAGGCATGTCTGATGGAATGCCTGGTTGACCCCATGGATTTGGTAAAATAGAGGTGTGATATGAAGAAAATATATTCGGTTTTAGTAGAAAACAGATCCGGCGTATTGGCCAAGGTTGCCGGTTTATTCTCAAGAAGATGTTTTAATATTGATTCTCTGGCTGTAGGAGAGACGGATGACCCCAAGGTTTCCTGCATGACGATCGTCAGCAGCGGTAATGAACGGACCATCGAGCAGATAGAAAAACAGCTGAATAAGAAGCTGGATGTCATTAAGGTAAAAACCTTTAACGAGGAAAACAGTATCTCCAGGGAAATGATGCTGATGAAGGTAAAGTATAATAAGTCGAACCGCAGGGATATTATGGAGATCTGTGAGATCATGAAGGCGCAGATCGTCGATATGAGCAAAGGATTTATGATCATCCAGATCTGCGATCTGCCGGAACGGATCAAGCTGTTGATCGATATGTTTGCGTCCATCAGCATTGTAGAGGTTGCCAGAACGGGAACCCTGGCCCTTCCCAAATGCAGCGAGAATGAATAGAAAAGCGGGTTTTCATAACCTGTGATTATGGATGGCATAATGGTTGTTCATACGTTGACAAAGGGACAAATATGCTGATAAAATAAGGTTTATCACAGAGGAAAGCGGTGGAAATATGCAGAAAAAAGTGTTTCAGTTATTGGTTGATAATACTTCCGGCGTTTTGAGCAGGATATCAGGCTTGTTCAGCCGGAGAGGATATAATATTGAGAGTATTACCGCAGGCGTGACGGCAGACCCCAAGTATACCCGTATTACCATAGTGACCAGCGGCGACGACGAGATTTTAGACCAGATCGAAAAACAGGTAAGCAAGCTGGTGGATGTGCGTGATATCAAGGTGTTAGAGCCGGATGATTCCGTTTACAGGGAATTAGTCATGATCAAGGTCAAGGTAGGGGCTGACAGCAGACAGGCGGTCATTGCCATGGCGGATATTTTCCGCGCCAAGATCGTGGATGTGGCGGTAGACAGTTTAATGGTAGAGCTTACGGGAAATCAGAACAAAATAGAAGCTTTTATCAATCTGCTGGACGGTTATGAGATTCTGGAACTGGCAAGAACAGGCATTACAGGACTTGGCAGGGGAACAGATAACGTAACCTACCTGGAGTAAGCCGATCTTTACAACGGATCGGACGGTGAAAATGTTTTCTGCCGGTTCTTTAGCTGATGTGCGGAAAATATCAAACGGGAATTGGTTAGCAATTACTAACTTTCTAGTATACATTAATCAAGATTTTAGGAGGAAACAAAAATGTCACAGGAAGCAAAAATTTTTTATCAGGAAGATTGTAATTTATCTCTTCTGGAAGGCAAGACAATTGCCATCATCGGTTACGGAAGCCAGGGACATGCACATGCGTTGAATTTAAAGGATTCCGGATGCCATGTTATCATCGGTCTTTACGAAGGCAGCAAGTCTTGGGCAAAGGCTGAGGCACAGGGATTTGAAGTTTATACCGCAGCGGAAGCGGCAAAAAAAGCTGATATCATCATGATTTTAATTAATGATGAGAAACAGGCTGATCTATACAAAAATGATATTGAGCCCAATTTGGAAGAGGGTAATATGTTGATGTTTGCCCATGGTTTTAATATTCATTTCGGAGCTATTGTACCTCCCAAATTTGTTGATGTTACAATGATCGCACCTAAGGGACCCGGTCATACGGTACGCAGCGAGTATCAGGCTGGAAAGGGTGTTCCCTGTCTGATCGCCGTAGAGCAGGATGCGACAGGAAAAGCACAGGACTTAGCACTGGCTTATGCTTTGGGAATCGGCGGAGCGAGAGCAGGCGTTTTGGAGACAACCTTCAGAACGGAGACAGAGACAGACCTTTTCGGCGAACAGGCTGTTCTTTGCGGTGGTGTATGCGCTCTGATGCAGGCAGGTTTTGAAACGCTTGTTGAAGCAGGATATGATCCCAGAAACGCATATTTTGAGTGTATCCATGAAATGAAGCTGATCGTTGACCTGATCTACCAGTCAGGCTTCTCCGGAATGAGATATTCCATTTCCAATACGGCTGAATACGGCGATTATATTACAGGACCGAAGATCATTACAGAGGATACAAAGAAGGCTATGAAGAAGATCCTTTCCGACATCCAGGACGGTTCTTTCGCAAAGGAATTCCTGTTGGATATGTCTCCTGCAGGACGCCAGGTACATTTCAAAGCTATGAGAAAGCTGGCAAGCGAGCATCCTTCAGAGGTTATCGGAGAGGAAATCCGTAAGTTATACAGCTGGAACGGCGAAGATAAGCTGATCAACAACTAATTTCTTTATGATTTTAAGACCCCGGGCTTTTCAAGTCCGGGGTTTTGTGTTATGATAAGGAGAATTTTGAATTTACTCAGGAGGGCATAAAATGAATACTTATACGGGAGGAACACCGGGTAACAAACAAAACGGGGAAAGTGCGGAAAAAGCCAATGCAGGAGAAGATTTGTTTTTATCGGGAGGTTTTGATTCTTTTGGAGGTGTGCCGGAACCCATGAATACCGGCATGGGGCAGATGGGTGTCGGCCTCGGTCAGATAAATACAGGTATGGGACAGTTGGGAAGTGTTGATTACGGAAATGCTTATGGAGCCGGGGATGACAGTACAACGGGTACGAACCGCTGGTCACAGCCTAAAGTGATTTTAAATCTGTGGGGGCAGCTTTTTAATTCCTTTGTGCCCTTTAGATATGACAGGTATAAAGGAATGAGCATGGGAGCTGCAAAGGATTTTGTGAAATTTTTTATAAAGCTTTATCTGATAGCAGGTTTTTTGTCAACGGCAATTATGATGTTGATGGTTCCGGGAGCAATGGAATATTTTAAGAGCGGAGATATCAGTATACTGCTTATTATAATTGTCTTTGGGGTTACCTATGCTATATGCGCATTTATAGGCCCTTATTTTTTCAGACTGCAGGCGCTTATTTACAGGGTAATTTTTGGCAATCTGCTTATGGCTGTTGAAAAGAAAAATGTAAATTCTACCAATATGTATCTGACATCTATTTATTCCTGTGTTCCATGTATGGCATTAGGTCTGCCCTTGGGTATTGTGGAATTTTTGTTTTTAAATTCTCCGTCGATGTTACCTTTTGTTGCCGGGCTGGCGGTTATTTATGCAGTACTTGAACTGATTATGCCGATTATTATTATGGCATTGGCAATACCCAGGATGGAATGATCGATAACCCAAAATGACAAACCAGAAGAACGATAATATTCTTATGATAAAGCGAGGAAAAAGTAAATGAATACTTATAAAGGGCCCAATGTATCTTATACACCTATGGCGCAGGAGAGTAATGATTCAGAACAGAAAGGTACGGACCCTTTCAAAACGGATCATATAAGCGGAATGGGAAACGGGATTCCATTGGGAAGTGTGGATTACAGCCGGCAGGGAAACGGGTATTATAATACGCCTGATGCCAAACCCTGGAGCAGACAGGAACGGATGCCGTTTTTTAAACAATTATTTATTTCATTTGTCCCTCCCCTGTACGTAAAATATAAATGGATTTCAAAGTCTGCCACAAAAGGATTTGTAAAATCGTTTATGTTATTGCTCTTACTAATAGCATATATAGAGGCTGGAATCTCTATGTTCACAGGCGGAAGCGGGGGAAAAGGTATTTTGTCCGGAGTGCCGGATTTTAGAATTGAAAATGGCGAATTGTCATTGGAAGGCGAAATATTACACATAGATGATGAAAAAGGAACGGTAATTTATGCAACAGATGAAATAGCTTCATTTACATATGATGATTTGGATCCTTATATGAAAGAAGGATACAGTGAGGTGCTTTTGATCAGCCGTACAAATTGTGTGCTCCTTAGGGGCGGAATGATGGTAAGAAGCTTTAAATGGTCACAAGTGACGGCAAAAGTAATAGATAAAAAATGGATGATGGCCAAGGCAATGCCGGTATTGGTTGTGGGATTATTTCTTTTTACGCTTGCAGCAGTTTTCATTTCTGCTCTGCTTTACAGATTTGCGGCATGGCTCTTTTCTCTGGTGGGAAAATTGATCGCACGGATTGAAAAGAAATCAGTGACCTCTCTTAATATGTTCAAAATAACCGTTTATGCTTTAGTGCCGGGAATGATACTCAAGACAATATTTGGTTTTGTACCGGCGTCCATAGCTTTGGTTATTTCGCCATATTTAATAATAGCATATTTATTGATTCCGATCATTATAATGGCAGCGGCTATTCCTTTTATGGAATGAAGTGCATAACATATATTTAGAAAGGTTTATTTTCTATGTTCCATGGAATATAGAAAAGTTGGGAGGAAGTAACAGTGATTTATGATAATGTTCTTGATTGTATGGGAAGTACCCCTGTTATCCGTTTAAACAGGATGGTGCCTTCTGACGCAGCGGAAGTTTTAGTAAAGTTTGAAGGCCTGAATGTAGGAGGGTCTATTAAAACGAGAACCGCTTTTTATATGATCAAACAGGCGGAAAAAGAGGGCAGGATCAATAAAGATACCGTTATCGTGGAACCTACCAGCGGAAACCAGGGAATAGGACTTGCGCTGGTTGGAGCTGTCAGGGGATATAAAACGGTCATCATTATGCCTGATTCTGTCAGTGAGGAGCGCAGGAAGCTGGTAAAACACTATGGCGCAGAAGTGATCGTTGTCCACGACGGCGGAAATATAGGAGATGCCATCGAGGAATGCACACAGATCGCCATGAAGATGGCAGCTGAAGATCCCAACGTATATGTGCCCCAGCAGTTTGAAAATCCTGCCAATCCCATGGTGCATAAGAGGCATACGGCTTTGGAAATTTTAGAGCAGGTGGCGGGACCCATAGACGGTTTTTGCTCCGGTATCGGTACGGGCGGCACTTTAAGTGGCATCGGAGGAGTATTAAAGGCTCATAATCCAGATATTACCATTTGGGCGGTAGAGCCTGAAAACGCCGCGATCCTGGCAGGCGGAACGGTAGGGACACATTTGCAGATGGGGATTGGAGACGGCTTGATCCCCAAAAACTTAAATCAGAGCATTTATGAGGATATTTATGTGGTAAGTGATGAAGAGGCGATTCAGACTGCCAAAGATCTTGCAAGGAAAGAAGGACTGATGTGCGGAATATCCAGCGGTACCAATGTGGCGGCGGCCCTTGCAATGGCTAAAAAGCTAGGGAAGGGCAAAACCGTGGTAACAGTTCTGCCCGATACTGCGGAGAGATATTTTTCTACGCCTTTGTTTGAAGGAGAGTAGATGTTCTTATTCATGATGAGGCGGGTTATGTCTTTCTACAAATTCCATGAATTTTTTCATGGTATCTGACATGGGCATATCCTCCCTGTATACAAAGCCCACCCGGCGTTTCGGAATGGTGCGTTTAAAGGTCAATTCCTTAAACGTGCCGTTTTTTATGTCGTCCTTTACAAAGTTCCTGATGACGCAGGCGATTCCTAAGTCGATTTTGGCCAGTTCGATCAACAGATCCATGGTATTGATCTCCAAAATATTATTCATGGTAATCTGGTGGGAGATTAAATAGTTATCAACATATTTTCGGGAAATATTTTCCTTGTTCAGCATCATAAAGTTAGCATTTGCTAATAAAGAGGTCCTGGTTCCGTTTTCACGGATGCGCAGATTTTTCAAGTAAGTATCCGTGGCTACAAAGGTATCCTGTATTTCACAGACCGGTTCATAATGCAGTGTTCCGGTATCGGAAGGAATGCCTACAAGACCAATCTCCGTTATGCCGTTTTCAATATCCCGGATCGTTTCCAAAGAGGGGTGACAGGTAATGGAGATGGTCACATGGGGGTTTTCTTTGATAAATTCCTTTAAATAGGGAAGCAGGATGTATTTGCAAAGGGTAATGCTGACGCCGATAGACAGATGGGAAACGCCCAGTCTGGCGATCTTTCGGAGCTGTTCTTCGCCGTTATTAATGGAGGTAAAGGCATTTCTGACCTGTTCAAATAAAATACCCCCTTCCTCAGTAAGGGTTACCCCGCGGGAACTGCGGATAAATAAGGTGGTTTCCAAATTGTTTTCCAGCTTGGAAATTGCTTTGCTGATAGCGGGCTGGCTGATATAAAGCTCTTTTGCTGCAAGGGAAATGTTTTTATTTTTGGCAACAGTGTAAAAAATGTGGTATAAATTCAAATTGTTTTCCATGAGGAGCCTCCTGTTTTTACAATAAAAATTGACAGTGACAAATCTACACGAATAGAATATCATAACTCAAAATTATAGTAAACATAAATAATATGTATTTTAATTATATTGAAACTTATGATAGTATGATAACAGATATTATGACGAAAAATATCCGGGATCATGGCAGGTAAAGCACTTGGTGACCTGTAGGATTTATAATTCGGGATCCGGTATTTTTCACGCAGAACAAAAATCAGAAGGAGGACTATGGAATGGGAATGACAATGACACAAAAGATTCTTGCCGCACATGCCGGACTTGAAAAAGTAGAAGCCGGACAACTGATCGAGGCGGAATTGGATCTTGTTCTGGGAAATGATATTACCAGCCCTGTAGCCATTAAGGAAATGGAAAAGATGAAAGTGGACGGGGTTTTTGATAAAGATAAGATCGCCCTTGTACCGGATCATTTTGTACCCAATAAAGATATTAAATCAGCACAGCATTGCAAATGCGTCAGGGAATTTGCGTACAAAAACCAGATCACCAATTACTTTGAAGTGGGAGAAATGGGTATCGAGCATGCGCTTCTTCCTGAAAAAGGCCTGACGGTTGCAGGAGACGTTATCATTGGAGCCGACTCCCATACCTGTACATACGGAGCCTTAGGAGCTTTCTCCACTGGTGTGGGAAGCACGGATATGGCTGCGGGAATGGCAACGGGAAAAGCCTGGTTTAAGGTGCCCGGCGCCATTAAGTTCAATCTGACAGGCAAACTGCCTGAGTGGGTCAGTGGCAAGGACCTGATCTTACATATCATCGGTATGATCGGTGTGGACGGCGCTTTATACAAATCCATGGAATTTGTTGGAGAGGGCGTGGAAAGCCTTTCCATGGACGACCGTTTTACCGTTGCCAATATGGCGATTGAAGCAGGCGGTAAAAACGGTATTTTCCCTGTGGATGAGTTAGCGATTGCTTACATGAAAGAGCATTCCACAAAGAGTTATACCGTTTATGAGGCTGATGAGGATGCGGTCTATGATGAAGAATATACCATTGATTTAAGTCAGTTAAGGCCAACCATTGCATTTCCGCATCTTCCGGAAAATACAAAGACCATCGATGAGATTACGGAAGACATTACCATCGATCAGGTCGTGATCGGTTCCTGTACAAACGGCAGGATCGATGATTTAAGATGTGCAGCCAGGGTTTTGAAAGGAAAACATGTAGCGAAGGGAATGAGATGCATTATCATTCCCGCAACACAGGCGATCTACATGCAGGCTATGGAAGAGGGATTGTTAAAAATTTTCATTGAAGCGGGTGCGGTTGTTTCCACTCCCAGCTGTGGTCCCTGCCTTGGCGGTTACATGGGTATCCTGGCAGAAGGCGAGAGATGCGTTTCCACCACAAACCGCAACTTTGTGGGACGTATGGGACATGTG
>ULTO01035825.1_pt1 | contig 10375 bp, 9 predicted proteins | sample 1957601 | NCBI WGS metagenome assembly ULTO01 (sample SAMEA4835734, study PRJEB28245) | human gut metagenome | biome: gut microbiome; material: fecal sample | place: Denmark | collected 2008 | reverse complement strand
AAGGTAGTCCGTAAAAAGAAAGAGGACTTCATCGAGGATGAAGATGAGGATGAGGAGGAATTAGAAAACGAGAATGAAGAACCGGAGGACGGTTCCAAGGATGAATTTTTTGAGGATGGGGAGGACGAGTAACAGCAGTATGGGTGAGAAGAAATATTCGGTTATTTTGGCTGACCCTCCTTGGCATTATCATGTGTATTCTAAAAAAGATGCGGGAAGAAGCGCAGAGAGCCATTATCCCACCATGAATATAGAAGATATAAAGGCACTTCCGATAGATGAGATTTCAGATAAGGACTGTGCCTTATTTCTCTGGGTGACATTCCCATGCCTGCTGGAAGGACTGGAAGTGATAAAGGCATGGGGATTTACCTATAAAACAGTAGCGTTCGTATGGGTAAAGCAGAATAAAAAGAAGGATTCTCTTTTTTGGGGCATGGGCTATTGGACAAGATGTAATGTGGAGATGTGTATTCTGGCAACCAAAGGCAGGCCGAAGCGTGTTAATGCGGGGGTGCATCAGGTGGTGGTATCCCATATAGAGGAACATAGCAGGAAGCCGGCAGAGGTGCATCAAAGAATCAATCAGCTCATGGGAAGCGTACCTAAGATAGAACTTTTTGCCCGGAGGAAAACAGAAGGATTTGATGTGTGGGGAAATGAGGTGGAATGTGATATTGAATTGACAGGTGGAAAAGAAAAATGCAATAAATGACATATGAAAAAATGGGATTGTGAGATTCTGCACCTGATATCAGGAGAATGGTAGACGGAAATGAAGCAGGTGCGGAGCGCAAACGGTGTCGAATCGTATCAGAATTTGCGGCGAGATTGCGTTGACTTATTAACATCTTATAGCATAAAATTTATAAGTAGAAAGATAACTATAAGAAGTTACACAAAAGAAAGGAAAAAAGATGAACAGGAAAATTGCAAGAAAGGCTATTGCACGAATAGCCAAAATGGAAGGGATTAAAGAAAGCGAGGTCAGGGAAGAAATGAGCAGGGCAATCATGGAAGGCTACAAGAACAAAGAAACACGGGGAAACTGGGATGCCATTTTTGGAGAAAATACAATCCCCTCTCCCGAAGAATTTATTGCGGTGATAGGGGGGATTGTAGCAAAATAAAGGAACAATACACTTTGTAGGGCATTGTTCCTTTAGCGTGGCTTATATTCGAGCAGGTCTGAGATAGAGCAGTCCAGTGTATCGCATATCCGTATCAAAACATCAATGTCTAACCGGGTAATGGTATTGTTGAGATAACCATTAAGCTGTGAACGCTGTAGTTCTGCCCTTTGGCAAAATTTGTTTTTGCTCAGCCCTGCCTTTTCAAGCAACTCTTTCAGATGGATTTCGATAGTACCACGTTCTCCGTCCAATGTAGACACCTCCTTATGTTTATTATGTGTATTATATCTTTTTTAATGCTGTAAAATCAGTTATAATATATTAACGATAATCTGATAAAGATAAGAAGTTACACAAAAGGAGGGCCGTTTATGGGAAAAGAAGTATATATCACGGATGAAGAGAGGAAAAAATGCCGGAATGTGGCAGACGCATTCAGGGAGCTTTATGAGCTGACTGATGTTGTTGTAGTGGATGCGGGAAAGTATGGATTTGTAAAGTTGCAGTATTATAAGCCGCCTGCCGGCTTTGACAGTCTGGTGACTTATACGGACAGCCAGGTGATGTTTGATGATTTATGGGAAGACTGGCTGTATAATCAGCTTCTGACATCGGTGTTGGGTACTCCGATTGCGGAATTTGAGTATGAGGATATATTCAGATGCCTGCCAGAAGAAAAGCAAAAGGAACTTATGGCAAAACGTATTTATTTTAAGGAGCGGAGCGAAGGAAAGCCAGGTGAAAAGTGTGGGTGAAAGAAAAGATTTACTTTGAAAGGAACAGTATGAGGTAAGACAGGACGGATAAAAACTGAATATTAGTTTATTTTGGGCAGTGGTTTATCTTAACGGAGAATCAGCTGCCCTTTTTATTTTGGAATTATCAATACAAAAAAGAGCAAGGAGGAAATTTTTATGCAGTTAGTGGTAACAGAGAAACCGAGCGTGGCACAGGCGATTGCCCGTGTGATCGGCGCTGGTGAGAGGAAAGACGGGTACATGGAGGGGAACGGTTTTCTTGTTTCCTGGTGCATCGGGCATCTGGTTGAGCTTGCACAGCCGGATGCCTATTCTGACACATGGAAAAAGTGGAGTTATGAGAGCCTGCCCATGATACCGGAGGAATGGCAGACAGAGGTAAAAAGCGATACAGCGGCGCAGTACAAGGTGTTAAAAGGGCTTATGCACGAGAAAAAAGTGGACAGCGTTGTATGCGCTACGGACGCAGGGCGGGAGGGAGAACTTATCTTCCGCCTTGTGTATGACCAGGCAGGATGTGACAAGCCCATGAAGCGGCTCTGGATTTCCTCGATGGAGGAAAGCGCAATCCGTGAGGGCTTTGAAAACCTGCGTCCGGGAAGCGATTATGATAACCTCTACCATTCCGCACTGTGCAGGCAGAGGGCGGACTGGCTTGTGGGGCTGAACGGCACAAGGCTGTTTACGGTTTTATATGGCGGCAAGGTGTTGAAGGTCGGCAGGGTGCAGACACCGACGCTTGCAATGCTGGTGGAGCGTGAGGAAAAGATCAGGAATTTCAAGAAAGAGCAGTATTATATGGCGCATATCCTGATGGACGGGATGGATGCGGCAACGGAGAGGATTGATGACAAGGCACAGGCAGAAGCTATTGCTGCAGCGTGTGAAAGTAAAGCCGCCACGGTTCTCTCCGTCACAAAGGAAAAGAAAACGGTGCAGCCGCCGAAGCTCTATGACCTTACCACGTTACAGAGGGATGCGAACCGTTTATTCGGTTTTACCGCAAAGCAGACCTTGGAGTACACACAGAGCCTTTATGAGAAAAAACTGGTCACATATCCCCGGACGGACAGCCAGTATTTATCGGACGATATGGAAGATACGGCAAGGGCTGTGATCGGGGCGGTTTACAAAGCAATCCTCTTTGAAGAACCGTCCGGAGCGGAGCCGGACATTAAGAGGGTAATGGACAGCAGAAAAGTGACAGACCACCATGCGATCATTCCCACAATGGAGATTGCGGCCAGTGACCTTTCCGCTGTTCCGGCGGGGGAAATGAAGATACTTTCCCTTGCCGCAAACCGCCTGCTCTGTGCCACAGGGGAGAAGCATGAGTATGAAACGGTCAAGGCAGAGTTTGACTGTAACGGCTCTGTCTTTACGGTTTCCGGAAAATCCGTAACAAGGAATGGCTGGAAAGATTTTGAAGCGGCTTTCAGGCGTTCTTATAAAACGGCGGAAGATAAGGAAAAAGAGGATAAGAAGCTGCCGGAACTTTCGGAAGGGATGTCATTTGACGGGGTGCAGACAAAAGTAACGGAGCATTTTACCCAGCCTCCCAAACACTTTACGGAAGATTCTCTGCTGTCTGCAATGGAACGTGCCGGAGCAGAGGACATGGGCGATGAGGTGGAGCGCAAGGGGCTTGGCACACCTGCGACAAGGGCGGATGTGATTGAGAAGCTGGTCAAGGACGGTTTTGTGAAGCGGGAGAAAAAGCAGATGATACCCACGGAGGACGGGGTGAAGCTCATCACCGTTCTTCCGGATGTGGTGAAATCCCCGAAGCTCACTGCCGATTGGGAAAATGCCCTGACACTTGTTGCAAAGGGGGAATATCCCATGCAGGCATTTATGGACGGGATTGCCGATCTGGTAAAAGGGCTTGTGCAGACCTACCACTGCGTCAGTGAAGAACAAAAATCCATGTTTGGGGGCAATAACCAGGAATCCCTTGGGAAATGCCCGAAATGCGGCGGCGATGTGGTGAAAGGTAAATTCGGCGCTTACTGTAAAAATAAGTGCGGCATGAACGTATCACGGGCAATGGGGGCGGCACTTACCGACAGCCAGGTAAAAAGTATGCTGGAGGGGAAAAAGACCCTTGTAAAAGGCTTGAAAGGGAAGAAAGGCTGCTATGATGCGTACCTTACCCCAGAGGGCGTGGAGGATTATTCCTACACCAAAGATGGGAAGGAAATCAAAGGCTCACAGTATAAGGTAAAGCTGGAATTTCCCAAAAAGAAAAAATAACAGGGAGGTGATCTGTTTGTATGCAGAAAAAGCATCTTGCGTACAGAGTGGGCAGGCATGGGAGAAAGGAGGGAACCTTTTGTATGGAACAGACTGCATGGACATACTGCCTAAGCTGCCCTGTGAAAGTGTTGACCTGATTATCGCTGACCCGCCATATTACAGAATGAAAGGCAGTTTTGACTTTGTATTCCATTCAGAAAAGGAATATCTGGAATGGTGTTCCCTATGGGTGGCTGAATGCTGCCGGGTATTGAAGCCAACAGGGGCATTTTACTGTTGGGGGAGCTGCCTGATGATAGATAAACTTTCCGTCCTTGTCCTGGATCGGTTTGACTGGACAAAGAGGAACCTGATTGTATGGAATTACAAAACAGGGCGTCCGGCAAAGACAGCATACCGCAATGAAACGGAATTGCTGTGGTTTTACAGTAAGGAACTGCATACGCTCAATCTTGATGAAGTCAGGATTGCTTACAGCAAGGGAGGTGAAAAGGATAAAAGGAAAAACCCAAAAGGGAAGTCCTGCGGGAATGTGTGGGAATTTTCACGCATTATGCCTAATTATAAAGAGTGGACAGGTCATCCCACACAAAAACCGGAAAAGCTGGCAGAGAGAATCCTGCTTGCAAGCAGTAGACCGGGAGATTTAGTGCTGATACCGTTTGCCGGAAGTGGAACGGAGATAGAAGCCTGCATCAGAACCGGGCGGAACTGGTTAGCAGCGGAGAAAGAAAAACAATACATACAGGAATTTATATTACCGAGGATACAGACAGTTGTGTAAAGCATCGCATACAAAGCGCAGGGGCAGAACAGTTTTCTGCGCTTTTATGCAGAATTAGAAAGGATAGAAAGAGGAGGATAATAAAAAATGAGTGAAATTATGGAAAATGCAACAGGAAACACACCTGCAGAAAAGGCAGGGGAAACGAAGTCGGAGAAATTTATCCGGCTTGGGGAGTACCGTATCAATAAGGCGATAGATGCCATTGGCAGGATAGAGAACCTTGCCAACAAATCGGCTTATGATTACACACCGGAGCAGGTGGAAGCCATGTTCTCGGTTCTGGAATCCAAAGTTGCGGAAGTGAAAGCGAAGTTTACAGCCACAAAAGTGAAAGAAAACACGACGTTTTCTTTCGGGAACAAGGCAGAATAGGAGGGTTTAGCAATGGGAACAGCAGTTTTAAGCACAGGAGATAAGATTTTAAATGCGATGAAAGAGATGGACATGGGCATACCGGGCCTGGCGGCGCTTTCCGGTGTCCGTGAAGATACACTGTTAGATATTCTGGCAGGTATCCGGGAAGCAGACATAAACACACTCTGCCAGATTGCGGATGCGCTCGGCGTCTGTGTGCGTGAGCTGTGTCCGGATCAGGAACGGTATACGGTTCCGGTGGAGAAGAATACCCTTGCAAAGCTGATTGTGGTCAGCGAGATAAACGGCGTGGAGCTGGAGGCGCTGATAGCGTCCATTCTGGAAAAGGGCATTGAGGAAAACGGATTTTATGATTAAGGAGGGTGCAGATGGCTGAGGGATATCTTGTTTCAAAGAAATACCATGAAATCTCTGTCCTTGCCAGTGAAACCGCAAGGCAGGTGTCAAAAAACGGGAAGGAATGGACAAAATACCTGACTACCGCCGCAAGGCTGTATAAATACCCGTTTGAGGATCAGATGCTCATCTATGCACAAAGACCGGATGCGAAAGCCTGCGCCCTCATGGAAACGTGGAATGAAAAAATGTTCTGCTGGGTAAACCGTGGGGCAAAGGGGATTGCGCTTTTTGACCGTGACAGTGAGCGGCCAAGGTTGCGGTATGTCTTTGACGTGTCGGACGTGCATAAGGCAAGGAGGATAGGGAAAGACCCATACCTGTGGGAGATCAGGGAAGAACATAAGGAGGCTGTGCTTGCACAGCTTGAAAAGACCTACGGCGCAACCGATAAGGGCAATTCCTTTGAGGGCAGGCTCATTGAGATTGCCGGGAGTATTGCGAAAGATTATTACAGTGAGCTTCTGCCGGATATGTCCTACGCAAAGGAGGGCAGCTTTTTAGAGGAACTTGACGAAATGAATGTGGGGCTGCGGCTTCGGGAAACGCTTTCCGCAAGCATCGCTTATACCCTGTTATCCCGGTGCGGCGCTGATATGGATCTGTGGAAAGACGAGCTGAATTTTGACTATATCAGTGAGTTTAACACATCAATGTCCTTATCCGTGATCGGCAATGCTACAACGGATATGTGCAAGCCTATCCTCATGGAGATCGGGAGGACGGTTGCGGCTTATGACCGCCAGCTTGCGAGGCGGAAAGCCGTAGATAAGGCAAAAGAAAAGGCGGATGAGGTACAGATTGACAATCCTCAAAAAAATCCTGAAAAAGTGCTTGCAAAAGCGGAAGAACCACGCTATAATGCTTTAAAGCGTGAAAGCGAAAACGAACCACAAACAGAAACAGATACCAATCATATAGAAACGGAGGGCAACGCATATGGAACTGACATACGAGAAGAACGGGGATTATCTGATACCCAACCTGATGCCGGACAGCGAGCCGGAGGAGCCGCTGACCAAGTACGGTCTGATGCGGAAGAATTATCTGAAGGAACACCGGAGGGGGATATACAGCGGACTTCTGATGGAAGGCAGGCTGAAAGCGCACTGTCTGGAGATACAGAAGCAGGCAGAGGAACGGATGGACTTCCTGACGGAGCAGATGGCGAAAGCAGAGGGAGTGGACGAAGCACTGAAAGCGTCCGATCAGATGAAATGGGTGGCGAAGATGAACGCCATAAGGCACTCGGCGGAGGAAACCGTACTGACGGAGCTGGTCTACAGCCTTTAAACAGCGGATCACAACAGAATAATAAGGAAACAGAGAAGCCGGATAATGGAGAGGATTCATTGTCCGGCTCTTTTTTGGATAACATGGACGCTGCGGAAAAAGCGATGGAGATACAAAAAGGGATTTTATGCTCGGATGATTTCCTTATCCATAAAAGACCGGAGATTGCAGGATATTTCGCAGTAGAGCGGGATACCATGCTGCAAACAGAGTATTTTAAGAACTGTTTCCACTTCGGTACATATTACGGGCTGAATGTGGCGGGTACTTCCGTGGGCTTCCATGCCAATGATGAGGGGCTTCATATCAACATGACCGGAAGGGCAGGGGCAGAAAATGAAGTGCTTTTATCATGGGAAGATGCCCGTTTCTTTGTCAATTCCTATATGGAGGATGATGTATACCTGCTTCCGGGGGAAAAGGCGGAGCAGATTGACACAAACGGAATGTATAAACAGCTTGATTTGTTTTCCATGTTCGCAGAGCAGGTGGGCGGCATTGCCATGAAAGAGGCGGAAGACGGCATTATCCCGGCAGAAAAGGCAATCCCCGAACCGAAAAAGGAAGCGCTGCCCAAAGAGCAGCTTGACACGATCCTGCAAAGTGGGGGCGGCAGGGAGAACAGCCGAAAACGCATCTATGCCAAGTACCAGCAGGGCAAGACACCGGAGGAAATGTCGGAGTTTCTGAAAAAGGAATACGGAACTACCGGGAAAGGCTTTGAGTTTGAGGGAAAACAGGTAGCCGTGTGGTTTGATGAACAGGGAATGACAGCCGGATATGGAACATCTGCGTTAGAGAACCCTAAGTTTACCATGAGCTGGCAGGAGATTGAAGCACAGATACGCTCACAGGTGGAAAACGGCACTTATATGGGCGCAAATGAAGCCTATCTTGTGGACGAGGTGGAGCGTGGGCGCATTGCGTATCATCTGTATTTCTTTTTCCGTGACGGTATGGGGGAAATGCCGGAAGAACTGGAACTGAAAGTTGCCAATTTTCCAGATTCCCATGCAAGGCTGGTAGACCTGTTGTCTACACCGGAGGGTGTGGATATGGTGGCTTCCCATATGGATAAAGCATTGGCACAGCTTGAAAGCGGCGAGAAAAAGCTGCGTTTCCGTTCCGTTATGCCTAAAGAGGAACTCAGGGCAGAGCTTGATAACCTGCTTTTACAGAAGAAAACCTTACCGGTATCTGACAGGGTGGAAGTGAAAAAAGAGGATTTCATCACACAGGACGAAATAGACCACAGGCTTGGCAGGGGAAGCGGTTTCGCACATGGTTCATTCCGTATCTATGATTATTTCATGGAGGGGCATGGCAGCAAAGAGGCGGCTGATTTCTTGAAACATGAGTATGGCACAGGTGGCAGCTCTCATGCCCTGGCAGGGGCTGACCATAGCTGGGAGGATCACGATTTTAAAGGCATCCGTCTGAGAAAGGGGGATTTATCAGCCCCTTATGCGGATGTGCTGTTGCCGTGGAAAGCTGTGGAGAAGCGTATCAGGAAACTCATTCAGGAAGATAAGTATTTATTCCCCGAAGGAAAAGAAGCCTATGCGGAATATAAAGAGGAACAGGCGCAGAAAGAGCTTGAAAAAGCACAGGCAAAGATAGAACGTGACACAAAGGTTTCCTGCAAAGATGCCATTGACAGGGCTATCGCAGAGAATTTTGACGGACACCGGCTGCCAAAGGGAACGGCGGAGGGCGTTATCCGGGAGTATGGCATAGAGAGGGTAAGCTATGTGCTTGCGAATACCGTCATGCACCGCAGGCAGGAGGAAAGGATTTCCCCGGAAAATAAGGAATGGGCAAAGTCTATTGAACCCTATGCCATGTATGAGAGCCGGGATATTGTCGCATCTTCCCACCCTGCTGTGCTGAATGGCTTCATCAACCAGGCAAGGAGATATATTGAGCGTGAGAAAGAGCTTGCGGCCCAGATCGAAGCGGCGCAGGCACAAGTGCAGGAAGATATGCCGGATATTCCTGAAGGAGAATTAGACTGGCATATCGTACATGAAATGGACGATGATAACGGACAGCCCACGGAATGGAGCGCAAAGCTGCCTAACGGGGAATTTCTCTGGATTGATAAGGAAGCGGAAGGGTATGCCCTTTATGACACCGACAATACGGATGCAGGCCCGGTTTCTGTATCGGAAACACTGGGCGGGGCAAAGGAAGGTGGGGAAGATTACGCTTTAAGATTCGCTGACGTGGATGAAACGGAGAAAATCACGGTTGCGCTGGAATCTTCAGAAGATTTTTCAGAGCCGGCGATTGGATTTTATACCCACCAGTATGCGGACGGCAGGGAGGGCGTGCGTTACCGCCTTGTGACAATGGCAGAGGACGGGCTTCTGATACCTTATCCGGAACACAACCGATTTTTTATCAACTGGGAATTGGCGCAGGAGTACATGGATAATCACGCCGATCTGATTGATGTGATCCCCTATGATGAGATAGTATTCCATTCCATGCAGGAGCAGAGTCGGCACAAAAGGGAGCAGGCGCAGAAAGAAACTTCTGGACATGATGTCCAGAAGTCCGAAGATACTATTATTATAGACGGGCAGGAGTGCATAAAAACGGATGAATGGAAGTCAGGCGATGATGTGTATGTGCTTGGCAATTCCGTGGAGGACAGTGATTTCTTTTATGCAGAGGTAAACGGGAATACACGCTTTGAATATGACCATAAGCCGGACAGGGCGGAAATAGAAGATGATTACATTGACATGGAAGCCATGCGGGATATTGACCGCCACGAAGCAGAGGTGTTTTCACGCTTTGAGGGCGGAGGGATGCCGGATTTTTATTATGCTATCTCCCTTACTTCTGATGCTTTGGCGGGCAGCTATTGTATTTCCGTGATGGATGGCAGCACAGGGGAGGAGATACAGCCTTACCGTGACAGCCACGGGGATATGCCAACATTTGAGACTGTCGATGAGGCTGTGGATTACTGCCACAGGAACGGCATTGATTTTGAGAATGCGAAAGAGGTGGATCAGTGGCATATCATTGATGTGGAGCGTGCAAAGGCGGCTCCCGGCGGGCAGGTACAGAGGGAGGATGCGGAAAAGCCGCTAACCGCAGACGATATACAGAATCTGGTCTTGACGAACAGGGAATATTTTGCGGGTTCCCGGACTACGGTATATGATTTTGAATGTGACATACGGGGAGAGCATGATTCCCTGCAATATACCCTGGAATACCACGATGACGGGGAAGGCTTTACCATTCATACGGAAAAGGATGATATATGGGAACGGATGTCAGAGCCGGAACTGGAACGTCTGGAAGGGATTCTTGCCAGGGAAGCGGTGTACTTTAGATACCATGAAAAGATAACAGGGGCA
>ULTO01026170.1_pt1 | contig 10403 bp, 9 predicted proteins | sample 1957601 | NCBI WGS metagenome assembly ULTO01 (sample SAMEA4835734, study PRJEB28245) | human gut metagenome | biome: gut microbiome; material: fecal sample | place: Denmark | collected 2008 | reverse complement strand
GCCGATCGCCTGCTGCAGTGTCAGATAATTGGTATACTCCCTTTCCAGAATGAAGCCTTCGATCTGCGCTCTGGTCAAAGGGAATGACACCCGATCGAGCATGTACAGAACGATTAATTTATATAAAGTCATAGGTTCCTGTGTCATGGTTAAACCTCTTTCTAAAATTCCTTAAACGGTTCTTACCCCTCTTTGTTTTTGATTTCTGTTGAATCAATGCGGGCTTTTTCAAAATATTTTCCCTGAAACCCGCCCGTTTCCCTGCAAAGTCTGTGAAAGCTGTTTAAAACGTCCCGTTTATTCAAGCTCCATCTTGGCGCGATGAGCAGATCCTTAGGACCGTCTCCGGTAATCCGGTGCACGACGATACGGGGATCTAAACGGGTAATGCAGGAAAGAAGCGTATGAAGATACTCTTCCTTAGAATAGGGAGAGATCAGTCCCTTTTCATAATCGGCTGCAAGATCGGTGTCTTTTAATATATGTAACAGCTGTAATTTTATTCCAAAGGGTTTGATGCCGTTGATATAATTTATCGTTTCCAATATACGGCCCGGATCTTCGCCGGGAAGCCCTAAGATCATGTGCACGATCAGGGGGATGCCCATTTTCTTCAAATCGGCGGCGGCTTTTTCAAAGACAGGCAGCTTATAGCCCCGTCTGATATACGCCGCAGTGTCCTCATGCATCGTCTGAAGTCCCAGTTCGATCCAGATAAATTTATCGGGAAATTCCGCCGAAAGAGCGGCAAGTACTTCTAATACTTCCTTTCCCAGACAATCCGGTCTGGTAGCAATGGAAACACCTGATATTTTATCCTGGGATAAAGCGGTGCGGTAGAGAGAATAAAGCCGATCCGGCTTATCATAGGTTCCCGTATAGGCTTGAAAATAGGCGATAAATCTATCGCCTGTCTTTTTCTCGTGGAAAAGAGAAATGCCCTGCATGATTTCTTCGCTTATATCTATGGCATTTTTGTCCACAGGAACGGCAAATTCGCCGCTTCCCCCGTGGCTGCAGAAAATGCAGCCGCCGTATCCTATGGCGCCGTCCCTGTTAGGGCAGGTAAATCCGCCGTCCAATGCGATTTTATAAAGTTTTTCGCCAAAAGTTTCTTTACAATAGCAATCCAGCGAATAATATGGTTTGCCGTTCCAGTCTTGTCTCATATGCCGTATCATGCCTCCACGGATCAAGAAATATATGTAAAATATCCCGACACAAGAGGCGGGTGTTTTACTTAATATGGGATTTTACGGCTTCGGCCACTACTTCGGCTACTTTGGGATTAAAAGCTTCGGGCATGATATTATCTTCATTCAGCTCTTCATCCGGAACAAGTCCCGCAATGGCAAAAGCGGCAGCCAGTTTCATCTCTTCCGTGATCTGGGAAGCGCGCCCCTCCAGCGCTCCTTTGAAGATGCCGGGGAAGGCAACTACGTTATTGACCTGGTTGGGGAAATCGCTCCGTCCCGTGCCCACGACCTTTGCCCCTGCGGCTTTTGCCACATCAGGCATGATCTCGGGAACGGGATTTGCCATGGCAAAGAGTATGGAATCCTTATTCATGGAAGAGACCATTTCGGGGGTCACGATATTGGGAGCGGAAACGCCTACAAAAATATCGGCGCCCTTTAAAGCATCGGCCAGAGAGCCGGTTTCGTGGTTGGGATTGGTAATATCCGCCATTTTCTGCTGCATCCAGTTCAGCCCTTCCGTAGTCTTGTCCACGATGCCCACCTTGTCGCACATGATGACGTTCTGAAAGCCGTAGGTCAGTAAAAGTCTGGTAATGGCAACGCCTGCGCTTCCGGCGCCGTTGACCACTACCTTACAGTCTTCCTTTTTCTTTCCCACAACCTTTAATCCGTTGATGATGCCTGAAAGGACCACAATGGCGGTCCCGTGCTGGTCATCGTGGAATACGGGGATGTTCAAAATCTCTTTCAGCCTTTCTTCGATCTCAAAACAGCGTGGAGCGCTGATGTCCTCTAAATTGATGCCGCCGAAGGCAGGAGCCAGATAGGTAACGGTTTTGATGATTTCTTCCGTATCCTGGGTGTCAAGGCAGATGGGGACGGCGTTGACTCCGCCGAATTCCTTGAATAATACCGCCTTTCCTTCCATTACGGGCATAGCGGCAAGGGGGCCGATGTTGCCCAGGCCTAAAACCGCGCTTCCGTCGGAAACAACCGCCACGGTGTTGGATTTGATCGTATATTTATAAGCCGCTTCCGGGTCGGCAGCAATGACCTTACAAGGCTCTGCAACGCCGGGAGTATAAGCCAGGGATAAATCTTCTCTGGATTTTACGGGAGTTTTGGAAACAATTTCTAATTTGCCGTTCCATTCTTCGTGAAGCTTTAAAGCTTTTTCATTTACAGTCATGGTAATTCCTCTTTTCTGCTGTTTTATCCTTCTTATCATATAGTACCGCCGGATTTTTTGCAAGCCTTGGCAGGCTTTGTTCACTGAAATCAATTTTCCGGGCGGCAGAGAGCCTTTGGCGCATATAGTTTCTTTGGCGGCCCGCTTTCGCTTTGCGATGACAAAAAGCGGCGGCTTCAGAGCCTGTGGTCCTAAAGCCGCCTGTATATATAGGTAGGATCGGTTTATAACGGTTTATCAGTCGTCATAAGCAAAATACATTGTCAGTTCTGTGAGAATGCCGTCCGTGAAACAGAAATCATTGTTGAAAAAGAAATCATCCGGGTCTTCATAGGTAGCAGAATAATAACCGTCGTTATCATCGTAATCATAAGAGGGTTCCATCGTGGTGGAAGATAACAATTCATCCTTTGTGGTTTCTCCCATGACAATGCCCTTGCCTATAATAACGGTAGTGGAAGCAGATAAATAATCCATATCGATGTCAAGGCCATATAAGGTACAGTCCGAAAGGGGCAGATCCGTATCTGTAGTGTTTCTGAAAAATACATTGAATTCCCCGCCATCATCGAGAGCAAACAGAATGGTTTCCAAACCGTTTGCAGGCACCATATAATCTTCTTCCTCGCCGGGGATAAATCCCTTGTCTACCAGATCGTCATAGGAAGTGGGATAGGAAATCTCTATGCCGTTAATGGTCAGGGAAGTGGCTAAAACGTCTGAAGCCTTTGCTTCTCCCGCAGAAGGCTTAGAGGAGCGGGTATCATCGTCCTCTTCGTCATCATCGTCCTCTTCGTCATCAGCTTCCTGATCGTCAAAATCATCTTCAGCGTCTGGCTCATCCTCATCCGTGTCGTCCTTTGTTTCTTTTGGATCAGTTTCATTCCCGCCAGGCGTTTCCGTATCCAGCATCAGATCGTCGGGAACCTCATAAGAAGGCTTTGAGCCTTTACCGGTAGAAAGATCGCTGCTTTCAATAACGGCTACGGACTTCATCATATTGGAGATTGCAGAAGAGGAGATTTTGCCGTCAGCGCTTCCTATAACGGCGGCAACACATATATCCTCATAGGCTATCAGCGCTGCTTCGCCTTCCAGGGAAGTATTCTCCACCTCTATTTTGGCGCCGGAGAATACGATTTTATAAAAATCGGCTTCTTTTCCCGTAAGGGGGCTGATATCCTTTGCCATAACATATTTTCCGTTGACTTTATCCAGATTCAGGGAAACGGCGGTACCTTCAAAATAGTCGAGAAGGCAGTCGCGGGCATCGGTGGCGTCCATTTCATCCAAAGAATGCTGATACATATTGCATAAAAGGACGAAAGCGCCGTCGTCATATAATTCTAACGTATAAGAGTCTACAAAGCCTCTTAAGGTGTCGGAATCCAGTATGCCGTTATCCACGTTCATGGTAACGTTATTCAGGTAGCAGGGCGTGGTATTGTCAGTGTCGGACTGATACAGGGTATTATCGGTAACGGCGGTTAACGTCCTTGGACCGGAACATCCTGTCAGCAAAGAAAGTGACATTAGTGTCGAAATCAGAAGAGCTTTTAATTTTTTGATTTTCATAAATTTTATCCTCCCGTTAAATAAAATGTGGCAGCTGCTTTTGCTTCTACTGCTTATAATACTTGGGACCATCCGTTTTGGTTGCAATTGCGATAATATTTCTTGTGATAATATTTTTGAAAAAAATCTTTACGAAAAAATAAACTTGGTGTATACTTAATCTTGCAATTCAAACAAATCGTGCACTGGATTTTCTGAAAGTGAATTCCCAAAGGAAATTTATGATAAATAGAGCGGACTAAAGTAGAACGATGAATGATACTGATTGTTTTGATTAAGGAGAAGAATGATGAGAGAGAAGTATGAATCACTGGCTCTGGCAGATTTAAAGGAAATAGCCAAAGCAAGAGGGATCAAGGGAGTTTCCACCATGAAAAAGTCAGAAGTGGTGGAGGCAATGCTGGAAGAGGATGAGAGGAGCAAGATCAGTCCCGAAAAGCTCAGCGATACACTGGACAGCGGGGAGACGGCAAGCGGGATCTTAGAGGTTATGCCGGACGGATTCGGATTTATCCGCTGCGCCAATTATCTGCCGGGAGAAAACGACGTTTATGTGGCGCCCAGCCAGATCCGTAAATTTAATTTAAAAACCGGAGATATAGTGGAAGGAAATACCAGGGTCAAGACCCAGAACGAAAAATTTTCCGCATTGCTGTATGTCAAGAAGATCAACGGCTATCACCCTTCGGAGGCGGCCAGAAGATACAGCTTTGAGGATATGACCCCTATTTTCCCGGACGAGAGATTAAAGCTAGAGACGCCGGGAGCCAGCGTTGCCATGAGGATCATGGATCTCATGAGTCCGGTGGGAAAAGGACAGCGCGGTATGATCGTGTCGCCGCCCAAGGCAGGTAAGACCACTTTATTAAAGGAAGTGGCGAAATCCGTCAAGAAGAATAATCCGGACATGCATTTGATCATTCTTCTGATCGACGAAAGGCCGGAGGAGGTTACGGATATCAGGGAAGCCATTGAAGGGCCCAATGTAGAGGTTATCTATTCCACCTTTGATGAATTGCCGGAGCACCACAAGAGAGTTTCGGAAATGGTTATTGAGCGTGCAAAGCGTTTGGTGGAACACAAAAAGGATGTGACCATACTCTTAGACAGCATTACCCGTCTTACGAGGGCCTACAACCTGACGGTACCCCCCAGCGGACGTACTTTGTCCGGCGGTCTTGACCCGGCTGCGCTCCATATGCCCAAGCGGTTTTTCGGGGCGGCCAGAAATATGAGGGAAGGCGGCAGCCTTACCATTCTGGCTACGGCGCTTGTTGAAACCGGAAGCAAGATGGACGATGTCATTTATGAGGAATTTAAGGGAACCGGCAATATGGAGATGGTTTTGGACAGGAAGCTTTCGGAAAAACGCGTATTTCCGGCGGTGGATATCCCCAAATCCAGTACCAGGAGAGAGGATCTGCTCTTAAACGAAGAGGAGCTGCAGGCCATCAATATTATGAGAAAGGCGTTAAACGGGTTAAAACCGGAGGAAGCCGTAGAAAAGATCCTGGATATGTTTGCCCGCACCCGGACCAACAGGGAATTTGTGGATATGATCCAGAAAATCAAGTTTTTCTGAAAAATAACTTGCATACCCACGAAAACTATGCTATACTTATAAAGCTGTTTGTGAAAAAATCATTGATATTTTATATAGAGAGGTGAAATTATGAAAGAAGGAATCCATCCTAACTATTATCAGGCTACTGTAACCTGTAACTGCGGTAACACATTCGTAACCGGTTCAACAAAAGAGGATATTCACGTTGAAATCTGTTCCAAATGCCACGCATTCTACACAGGTCAGCAGAAAGCAGCGCAGGCTCGTGGACGTATTGATAAATTCAATAAGAAATACGGCGTTCAATAATCATTTGATTAAAAGGGTTGAGATTTCACGTCTCAGCCTTTTTCTTTTTGACTACCATTTACCAGGAGGAATTTATGGCGGAAAAGACGAATAAGCGCTATTGCGGAATCGGCGGACAGGCGGTTTTAGAAGGCGTTATGATGAAAAATAAGGATAAATATGCGGTTGCGGTCAGGAAGCCGGATGGAGATATAGAAGTCAAGGTTGATGAATATAAGTCGAGCACAGGGGAGCGTAAGCTTTTCAAGCTGCCCTTTATCCGGGGCGTGTTCAATTTCTGGGATTCCCTTGTACTGGGGACCAGATGTTTAAATTTTTCCGCTTCCTTTTATGAGGATGAGGAGAAAGAGGAGACGAAGGCTGATAAAGCGGTCAATAAGATCTCCGACGGAAACAGTGAAGGAGTGTTCAGCTTTCTGACGGTGGCGCTGGCAATGATCGTTGCCATAGCCCTGTTTATGGTACTGCCTTATTTTTTGGCGGATCTTTTAAAGGTATATATCAGGAATGATTCCCTTCTGGCACTTTTAGAGGCGGTCATCCGTATTGTTATTTTCCTGCTCTATGTGATTGCCATTTCCCTGATGAAGGATATCCGCCGGGTTTATATGTACCATGGGGCAGAGCATAAATGTATAAACTGCATTGAGAGGGGAAGGGAATTAAATGTGGAAAATGTCCGCAAATCTTCCAGGCAGCACAAAAGATGCGGCACCAGCTTTCTCCTTTTTGTGGTATTTGTCAGCGCAGTATTGTTTTTCTTTATCCGCGTGGATAATCCGGCCTTAAGGGTCATTATCAGGATCCTGCTGATCCCCGTTATTGCAGGTATCGCTTATGAGATCATCCGTTTGGCGGGAAGGAGCGATAATATTATAGTAAGTATTTTATCGGCGCCGGGGATGCTTTTGCAAAAGCTCACTACCAGGGAGCCGGATGATGATATGATCGAAGTTGCCATTGCATCTGTGGAGGCGGTTTTCGACTGGAAGCAGTATTTTAGGGAGACCTTTGATTATGACGTGGATGATGCAGCGCAGGTCATGAAGGAATCTGAAAAGGTTTCCAGAGAACTGGAAGAGGAAGCATGAGATACGACGAACTCTTTTTGTATGGGGTAAAGCAATTGGAGAAAGCGGGAATTGCGGAAGGAAAGCTTAATGCAAGGCTGCTTTTGGAATATGTATGCAAAACGGACAGGAATACACTGTTAGCCCATCCGGAGCTTTTGGTAGAAAAAGAGCAGGAGAAACGTTATGTAAACTGTATTGAACAACGGGCAGAACGCATTCCCTTACAGCATATTACAGGGGTCCAGGAATTTATGGGGCTGGAATTTTATGTAAACCAAAACGTGCTGATTCCCAGACAGGATACGGAAATACTGGTGGAAGAGGTTATGCCCCATTTACATGACGGCATGAGTATTCTCGATATGTGCACCGGTTCGGGATGCATATTGATCAGCTTAATGCAGTATTCTAATGACTGCGCGGGTGTGGGAGCCGATCTTTCGAACGAGGCGTTAGAGGTGGCAGAAAAAAATGCCCAGAGGATACTGAAGGAAAAGAATATACATGTGAAAAGCGGTTTTAAGGATTTAAAAGAAGCCGTTTTTCCGGTACAGAATGAGATCCGTTTTTTACAGGGAGATCTGTTTGAGGCGCTGGACCTTGGAGAAAAAACGGCGGTAAAATTTGATATTATCGTAAGCAATCCGCCTTATATTTCTACAGACGCCATCAAAACCTTAGAGCCGGAGGTAGCGGTTCATGAACCCCTGACGGCCCTTGACGGCGGGCAGGACGGACTGTATTTTTACAGAAGGATCGTAAAGGATGCAAAAAAATGCCTGGTCAGAGGCGGGATGCTGTTTTTTGAAATCGGATTCGACCAGAAGGAAGCGGTATCACAGCTTTTAAAGGAAACGGGCTTTATTGATATAGAAACAAAAAAAGATTATGCAGGACTGGATCGTGTAGTATTCGGAACTTTTTTGGAGGATTAAGATGTTTGATAAGTTGGAAGACCTTATAGGACGGTACGAGGAATTAATGGGGCTTTTGAATGAGCCGGGAGTTGCCAACGACCAGAAGAGATTCAGAGAGCTGATGAAGGAGCAGAGTGATCTGACCCCTATCGTAGAGGCTTATCGGGAATATAAAAAGCGGAATCAGGATGTAGAGGATTCCCTTGCAATGCTGGAGGAAGAATCCGATGAGGATATGAGGGAGATGCTCAAGGAGGAACTGAACGATGCCAAAAAATCCATTGAGGAATTGGAGCAGAAGTTAAAGATCCTTTTGCTGCCCAAAGATCCCAATGATGATAAAAACGTTATCGTAGAGATCCGCGCCGGCGCAGGCGGGGATGAGGCGGCATTGTTTGCGGCGGAAATTTACCGTATGTACGTTCATTATGCAGAGAGCAGGCGCTGGAAGGTAGAGCTTGCGGAATGCGAGGAAATCGGTATCGGCGGTATGAAGAACGTGACCTTTATGGTAACGGGACAGGGAGCTTATTCCGTATTGAAGTACGAAAGCGGCGTCCACAGGGTACAGCGCGTGCCGGAAACCGAATCGGGCGGCCGTATCCATACCTCTACCATTACCGTAGCAGTCATGCCGGAAGCGGAAGAGGTGGATGTACAGATCGATGAAAAGGATATCCGTATTGATGTTATGCGCGCCTCGGGAAACGGGGGACAGTGTGTCAATACAACGGATTCTGCTGTCCGTCTGACCCATTTTCCCACGGGGATCGTGGTTTATTCCCAGACGGAAAAATCCCAGCTTCAGAACAAAACAAAAGCTTTTGCCCTGCTTCGTGCAAAGCTTTATGATATTGAATGCCAGAAAGCCCACGATGCGGAGGCGGAAGCCCGGCGGAGTCAGATCGGAACGGGAGACCGGTCTGAAAAGATCAGGACCTACAATTTCCCGCAAGGGAGGGTAACGGACCACCGCATCAATCTGACATTATATAAATTGGATAAGGTCATGGACGGGGATATTCAGGAAATCCTGGATGCCCTGATCGCTGCAGACCAGGCGGCAAAGCTGGCGAAGATGAGTGAAGAGGGCTGATTTGCTTGATTTTACGATGTTAGTTTTACATTAGTCATTGAGAGATAATCAAAAAATATATGAAAAGACGGATTTTGACACATGTCACTGCCCGTCTTTTCGTATTTTGCAGTAAATTTTGCAGTAAAAGAACAAACGTTCTTGCGGTTAAATTTAAAACGTGGTACAATTAATACGAACAAATGTTTGGGAAGGGGTGGAAATCTATGAGTAAAATAATAGTCAATAACACAGAAATTCAAGTGATAAAGTTTGAGGAAGAAGATTATATATCCCTTACCGATATGGTAAGAAATATTGAAAATGGTGTTGTTTTAATAGAAAAGTGGCTAAGAAATAAAAATACAATTGAATTTTTAGGGATATGGGAAGAATTGTATAATGAATCGTTTGATTATGACGAATATTGCAATATTATGCAGGAGGCGGGATTAAATCGATTTGCTATGTCCGTTAAACAATGGGTAGAAAGGACAAATTCCAGAGGAATTGTAGCAAAAGCAGGAAGATATGGAGGAACATATGCCTATAAAGATATTGCTTTTGAGTTTGCAAGCTGGGTTTCGCCTAAATTTAAATTGTATCTGATAAAAGAGTTTGAAAGATTAAAGAAGGAAGAAGAAAAACAGATAGGATGGAATGCGAAGCGAGAGTTGGCTAAGATAAATTATCGAATACATACTGATGCAATCAGGGAAAAACTAATTCCAAGGCAGGTAACTAAGCAACAGACTGCTATTGTGTATGCATCGGAAGCGGATGTTTTGAATGTTGCATTATTTGGGAAAACAGCAAAAGAATGGAGAGAACAGAATACGGAAAAGAAGGGAAATATCAGGGATTATGCAACAGTAAATGAATTGATATGTCTTTCAAATCTTGAAAGTTTGAACGCAGTTTTTATTGAGGATGGATTGCCACAGAAAGAGCGATTGATAAAATTAAATGAGATTGCGATACATCAAATGATTATCTTAGAAGAGAAAGAGGAACATTTATATTTAAAATAATTCTAATTCCCCCGAATTCGGGGGAATTAGAATTAAAAAATACAGTGTCATATATCAGTTTAAATGGCTGATATATTATTTGGGACAAGTCATTGCAAAGTTTCAAAAATGAATTGATAAAAAATATTATATGTGCTGATGGAAAATCGACAAAGAGGGAAATGTTTGATTCCCGGATAAGGCGAAAATAGAAAGAGCAGAGCTAGAAGTGAGTAGAAAGAAACTGGTAGCAGAGACAGAGAAAGGACAGAAAGTTTCACAGAAGTTATCGAAAACTGATAAAAGATAAGTTGGTATATTGATGGGCTGCTAAAGAGGTTTAGTAAATATGGAATAAGAGTTTTGAAAGGAGAAATATATGGATAAGGATTTTATTTGGGAAGCGGAATATGGCCGACGAGAATATTTGAGAAATATTTTAAAAGATTTGTTAAGAAAACAAAATGCGGATTCGTTGCAGTGTTTAGCATT
>ULTO01074136.1_pt1 | contig 10412 bp, 9 predicted proteins | sample 1957601 | NCBI WGS metagenome assembly ULTO01 (sample SAMEA4835734, study PRJEB28245) | human gut metagenome | biome: gut microbiome; material: fecal sample | place: Denmark | collected 2008 | reverse complement strand
AAAGGTCAGCTTGTGATTGATCCTATCACGGATAAGGAAGCGCTTGACTGGATCAACAGCGTAACAGACGGCAAAGTGAAAGCTCCGCAGGCGTACCATATCTATTATCTTGAAAATAACGGCAACATGATCAATGCCAACGGTATATCGGTGTCAATGAAGCCGGGAGATACACTGCAAACCCCCGTTGTCTATTCTCTGAAATCCGACGGCAGTATGGAACTGCTTTCTGCCGATGTGAAAAACGGTACGATAACCTTTACCACAGACGGCAGTCCGTATTATGTCCTCGGTGAAAAGGAAAGTACAATAGCAACGCTCCCGCCTGAAATCATTAAGGGTAAAGGACAAAGCATAGTAGCAGGTGAAAACAAGGAATTGTCTTTCACATCCAATGCGGCGTTCAGTGATTTTCTCCGAGTTGAGCTTGACGGAAAAACCCTTGATGAGAAGAATTATACCGTCAAGGAAGGCAGTACGATTGTAACCTTAAAGGCTGACTATGTAGCCACGCTTTCTGTCGGCGAGCATACAATCGGCATTGTATCGACAAACGGCACAGCGACTACTACATTTACCGTTAAGGCTAAAACGGCAGTAGATAACGATAAGGATTCACCTCAGACCGGAGATAACAGCCGTATGGCATTGTGGATTGCACTGTTGGCGGCAAGCGTGTTCGGGTTAGCCGGAACCGCTGTATACAGCAAAAGAAAAAGAGTAAGATAACATAACATCAATCAAGTGTGCGGCGCACATTCGCACACATCCCTCCTATCGGGTACAATGTATCTGACGGGAGGGATTTTTTATGGAACTGAAAAAGCATATCATAGATGAAAAGACAGGTATCAGCTACACGCTCTGCGGAGACTACTATCTTCCCGACTTGGCACTTCCCGAGGAAAAGTATTATGAACTCGGACGCTTCGGTCGTGCAAAGTTCCGTTACTTACAGAAATGCCACAAGGTACTGCTGACGAGCCTGCGGACAAGCGGGACGCTGAATGAATATCTGCACAGCGTAGACGAGGACTGCGAGGAAATGTTCTCCCGGCTGGTTAAGCAGTACGCCGAGCGTGAGGGCGTGACCGAACAGATGAAAGCCGACGAGATGATGAAGTGGGTCGGGCTGATGAACAACATCCGTAGCCGTGCGGAGGAGGTCGTTATGAGGGAGTATATCTATGAGGAAGATTAAAATTAAGGTGGATGATTTTGAACTGCGGCTCATTATCCGTGCGCTGGCGGAATGGCGGAACATCTTGATTGCTGAGAATAAACCGAGGGAGGATTTAGATGAGCTGCTGATACGCTTCTGCAAATGACCGCTTACAACTGAATACAGAAAGAGAAAGCACTTATTTTCAGGGAATTATCCCACAAGAAAATAGGTGCTTTTTTTGTACCCAAAAGGCGGTATTTCCGATAAACCGGCAGGACGGTATAAACTCATTACCCTGCTTTTTCCGACCCATTACAGCGAAGAAAAACGGCGATTTTTACCCCGAAACTATGTCATTTCAGCACTTGATTACACAATCAGGTGCTTTTTGTTTTTTCGGTTCAATCAAGCGAGATTTAATTTTTTTGGAAAAGGGTTGCCGTTTCATCTTTCTCAGTGGGAATTAGTGAAGGGACAATTTTTTAATTAATTTTTTGAAAACACCCCCCAGAAACGCTCTCCCATTTCAAACAAGTGAAGGGGGCAAAAATTTTTTAAAAAAAGGGTGTCCATTTCATCTCTCCCGGTGGGAACAAGTGAAAGGATAAATTTTTTCGGAGTTTTTTCTCGCAGAGCACAGATTTTGGGTGTGCATTTTGACCCCCTTTGTCCAAATGAGTGAGGGGAAATTTTATTTTTGGTTTCCAAAACACCCGATAATTTTTCCTTTCCCAGTCCGAACAAGTGAAGGGATATAGTTTCCCGACACCTTTTAACAACTGAATGACCGTCCGATTGGGATATGACCCTGCGATGATACGAGCAGGGCAACGCCGCTTAGATGGGGGCAGGCATACAAAAACGGCAATCGGGTAAAGCGGCGGTAACATACCCACGCCTTACGGCTTGGGTTGAAAACTATGGGAGGTGGTGAAAGTGCCACGAATGAGTAAAAAGCGGAAACAGGAATGGGCGCTGTTTCTGAATGAGAGAAACCGTATCACCTATAACGAGCTTTGCAGGAAGTGTCAGAACGACTGCAAGCAGAGCTTTCGGGTGCTGGTAATCGAATGCCCGAAATATTTGAGGAAGGAGAGAAAACGAAGAAATGAAGCTTGAGATCACAAAGGCAAGCGAGGTTCAGGTAAAGAGCGTGGAATGGCTGTGGTATCCGTATATACCTTATGGCAAGGTCACGGTCTTGCAGGGGGACGCCGGAGACGGCAAAAGCACCTTGATTCTGAAGCTTGCCGCAATGCTGACAAGGGGCGAGCCAATGCCCTTTACCGACGGCGAGGGCGCAGAACCGGTCAATGTCATTTACCAGTCCACAGAGGACGACGCAGACGATACAATCGTTCCCCGCTTTATTGCCGCAGGCGGCGATACGGACAGACTGCTGTTCATCAATGAGAAGGAACAGTATCTGAGCTTTTCCGACGAGCGACTGCTGGAAGCCATCCGACAGACCAAAGCAAAGCTCATCGTCCTTGACCCCTTATCCGCATATATCGGGGAGTCAACCTCGATCAATTCCGCCAATGAAGTTCGCAGACAGTTTCGACCGCTGATTGATATAGCAAAGGAACAGGGCTGTGCGATTGTCATCGTTCATCATATGAACAAGGCAATCGGGCAGAAAGCACTGAACCGTGGCGTTGGCTCGGTGGATATTGTGGGTGCGGCAAGAAGCGTTCTGCTCATCGGGAGAACCGATAAGGAACGTCCCGATGAGCGAATACTGGCACAGGTCAAAAGCAATCTTGCCCCGACAGGAAATGCCATTCTCTTTTCGGTTGACGAGGGCGGTATTCACTGGCTGGAGGAAACCGCAAGGACAGCAGATGAAGTTTTGGGGAATGTATTTGCGGGGGTCGGCAGACCCGATGAGCAAATGCAGAAAGCAAAAGAAATGCTGTCCGCTTTACTCGCTGACACCCAGCCAAGGCCGCAGAGCGAAGTGATGCGTCATCTGAAAGAGGCGGGGGTCAGCGAGAGTACGGCAAAAAAAGCAAAAGCACTGCTGGGCATACGCTCTGTGAAACAGGGCGTGCAGTGGTTTTGGTTGTTGCCGGAGGACAAGGACGAGCAGGATTTCGTGACGGATAATGACACGAAAAGCTGTGAGGATTTGCCCTTTTAAGGGAGTCAAGGGGGAACGCCTTGCCCACCACCTTGCTTGCAAGGTGTAGTGGGTTACACTGCAATGCACCGGGAACGGAAAACCCACAGTTTCCGTTCGGTTGGCAGTGATTTTTGCGAGCCGCCGGATATGGCGAGCAAAATATCACGGACAACAGCACCCCGGGATTGTTTACGAGCCGCAAAGGACGGTGAGCAAACAAGACCGAGAGGCGGCAAGAGGTGCTTTGCTGTGTATCAATCGTTCCTCCCGTTCTCCGCAAAATGATACAGAGGAAGATAATTCAACGATACATTCTGAATTATTACTTCCTTGAAAATGAAACGATAAGGAGAGAAATGCCTATGGCAAATTACGCGATTATGCGCATAGAAAAACGCAAGCTCGGCGCTGTCGGCAGGATATGCAATCACCACGAACGACTGAAAGCCGAGTATAAAAGCAATCCCGATATTGACCCTTCGAGGACGCACCTGAACTATCACATTGTCGAGCCGACGGCAAAATACCGCAAGGCAGTACTGGACAGGATTGAAGAAGTCGGAGCTAAGCGAAGAAAGGACAGCGTGGTTATGCAGGACTGTTTCGTGGGCGGAACCCCTGACTGGCTGAAAGGAAAATCCGTTGAGGAACAGAGAAAATACTTTGATTATGCCTACCGTTTCTTTGAAAACAACTTCAAAAAAGAGAACATCATCTCGGCAGTTGTGCATTTGGACGAGGCAACTCCCCATATGCACCTTTGCTTTGTTCCGATAACGGAAAAAGGCAGACTGTCCTCCAAGGATATTATCGGAGGACCGAAAGGGCTTGTGGGCTGGCAGGATAAATTTTACGAATATATGCACGAAAAATATCCCGACATCACAAGAGGCACACCGGCAAAGGTATCCCACAGAAAGCACATACCACCCTTTATGTTTAAGGTTGCCGGCGAGCTTTACGACCATTACGGGGAGATATGCGGTGCAATCAATGACATCGGGCTTGTGAACAACGCAAAGAAGAAGGACGCTGCCATTTCCCTTCTCGGCAGGTATGCGCCGGAGATGGCTCAACTCAAGGTGCAGCTTCAAAGCACGGATAAGCACATCGCCTATCTGGAACGAGAACTGTTCAGTGAGCGTGACAGCAATTCCAATTACCGCAGTATCAATTACGAGCAGGAACTGGAACTCAAACAGGCAAATCGAAAAATTTATGAGCTGAACCAAAAGCAGAAGGAGCTTGAAAAGGTGATTTCAAAAATACCGCCGGAAGTACTTCAGCAGATGGCACAGCAGGAAAAAGAAGCGAGAAAACGCAAATCGAAAGGATGGGAAAGATAAATGAATGTTACAGAAATCAGGGTCGTTGACTGCGTACCCTTTGAGAATTATCCGTTCAAGATACAGGATAATTCCGATATGGAAATGCTGATTGACAGCATAAAGGAAAGCGGTGTGCTGATACCGATAGTGGTACGCCCGAAAGGTAAGGAATATGAAATCCTGTCGGGCCACAGAAGAATTTATGCTTGCAAAATGGCAGGGATCGACAAAGTCCCTGCCATTATCCGTGAACTTTCCAGAGATGAAGCGGTCATCTTTATGGTGGATTCCAATCTTCATCGTGAGGGACTGTTATCATAGCCTGCATCCATGGTTACGAACTGAACCTTGAATTTTCCTGTTACATCGTCATATACCTTGTCCCATGCCACGCTGTCATGGACATTCCCGGCGGTTACTTCCACGCCCAAAACAAAGCCCCTCTTGTCACATGCCGTATGCGCTTCATAGGCAAACTGCCGCTCATGCTCTCCCTTTACAAACATTCCGCAGTCCGGGTCTGTGGTGGATACCGTCTTTTCTACCGTTTCTCCTCCACCGCCTTGGCGATGCTCCTCATCGTCCTCATCTTCAATGGGCTTCTTGCCCAGCTTTTCTCTTTCCTCGTTGACCTCTCTGCGCAGCTGCCCGGAATATATCTTTGCCACCTTTGCAACCCGCTCCTTCTGGAACTTTTTCTTGTTGGCACTGGCCTTGATATGGGTGCCGTCAATGAAAATCGTGCTCGGGTCGACCATTCGGTTATTCAGCGCTTTGTTGAGGATGTGCTCGAAGATTTCAGTAGTCAGTTCGTCCGGAAAACGCTTGCAGAAAGCATAGCTCACCGTCGCAAAGTGCGGGATCTCATCCAGCAGTCCATACCCCAGAAACCAGCGGTAGGCTAAATTCACCTGAATTTCCCGGTGGGTCTGCCGCAGAGATGGGATCCCGAACAGGTGCTGAATAAGCACCATCTTAATCAGAACGACCGGATCTGTCCCGGGGCGTCCGTTGTCATGGCAGTAATACGGCGACAGCCGTTCATACTTTTCAACGGGAAGCCCGCGGGAAACACCGCCGAAGAGTATTCGTTTCTCAGAAATGTCCGATGATTGACAATTTAACAACGTTCATTGGAAAAGTCATCACAGCACACCCCTCCTTAGCATTGAAGGTATACAAATGTAAAGTTTTAGAACGCTTCAGAAATATAGAAAAAGCGCCGTCTCGGAATCACTCCCAAGACGGCGCTTTTCTGTTGCGGATCAGAGCGAACACTTCACGGCGAAACCGCCGCTGAAGAAATAGGTGTTCGTCCGAACCTTGTTTGGTGGACCTTAGGGGGATCGAACCCCTGACCTCAAGATTGCGAACCTTGCGCTCTCCCAGCTGAGCTAAAGGCCCAAATTACGGGCGCGGACCGCATTTGCCGTTCCGCGGGGATTATTATAGCACATTCTTCAAAAAATGCAACAGTTTTTTCAAAAATCTCCGAAAAAATCTTATCACGGAACTTCTTCCGCGCCGCTGCGTCAAAAGAAAGACCGAACGGAAGCCTTGCGTTTCTGCGGGAAGCATGGTATGATAACTAAAAGGAGGCGGTTCAGTTGAACGACCACAACATTCCTTTCGACAATGATTTAGAAGAGGGGCAAGCCAACGACCTGCGCGGCTTTGACGTCGGGGAGCCGGATGACGCCCGCCCGACGGAGGACGAAGCTCCCGTCGAGGATCTTTTCCCCGCGGACGACGAATACTATGACGGGACGGACGGCGAATATTACGACGAGGCGGACGACGAGCCGCTGTCCGAGGGCGACTACACCGAGGTCCCCCGCCCGAAGCGCAAGAAAAAGCGCTCTCTGACAGTGCGGCTCCTGCTGCTGGCGGGCAAGGGGCTTTTGGCGCTGGTACTGATCGCCGCGATCTTGGGCGGCGGACTGATCGGCTATCTGACGGTGACGGAATACTACCCCGCACACGCCGAGACAGCACAGCGCGGCGCGGTTTCCGTATCGCAGAAGCTGAGCACCCACTCGCTGCGGCTTCTGACCTTCAACACCGGCTACGGCGGTCTGGGTGAGGACGCCGATTTCTTCATGGACGGCGGCAGCGGCGTAAATCCCGAGGACGAAAAGACCGTCACCTATAATATGATGGGAATTGAGTGCATTTTGGAGGATGCCGATGCCGACGTGCTCCTCTTGCAGGAGGTAGACTCCGATTCCGCGCGCAGCTTCAACAGGAATCAGTGGCTGCAATACGAATACGATTTAGAGGACTACGAATCCCGCTACGCGCTGAACTATTCCTGCAAATACGTCCCCTATCCGATAACCTCGCCGATGGGACGGATGAATTCCGGCGTTGCGACCTTCAGCCGCTACGACATCAGCTCGGCAACGCGCTACAGTCTGCCCTGCCCGTTCACATGGCCGACCCGCGTCGCGAACCTCAAGCGCTGTCTGCTGGTGACGCGGCTGCCCATCGCCAACAGCGAGCAGGAGCTGGTCATCATCAATCTCCACCTGGAAGCCTACGACGACGGCGAGGCAAAGCAGGCGCAGACCGAGCAGCTCTTGTCACTGATGCGGGAGGAGTACGAAAAGGGCAATTTCGTGATTGCAGGCGGTGATTTTAACCAATCCTTCCCCGACACGACCGAACGCTATCCCCTCCGCGACGCGGACACCTACAAGCCCGGTCAACTCGACTCCCTGTCGGGTGACTGGCAGTATGCCTACGACGAAGGCACGGCGACCTGCCGTCTGCTGGACGCGCCGTACAGTGCCGACTCCCAGCTCTATGTGATCGACGGCTACATCGTTTCGCCCAATGTGCAGGTCGATCGCGTTGAGACGCTGGACGAGGGCTTTGTTTACAGCGACCATAATCCGGTGCTGCTGGAGGTCACGCTGCTTCCGTAAGCCTTTGTCAATACAGGCGCGGAACTTTCTGGATTTTCCGAAAAAAGTCCGAAAACTCAAAAAAATTGCTTTACTTTTTCGGAAGTTCGTGCTATCATGATACGGCTGACGATTTCGTTCGGCAATTCATTTGCTCCTCGCGCTCAGTTTAGGGAGACCGCGCCGCAGCGGGACGCCGCCTTTGACGTCTTTCGGCGCATTTCCGCCACCCCGACTTAGCCGACGGAGAATCATTTCAGAAAGGTGGAAACAACCATGATTCAGAAGGAAAAGAAAACAGCGATCATCGCCGAGTATGCGACCCATGAGGGCGACACCGGCTCCCCCGAGGTTCAGATCGCCATTCTCACCGCCCGTATCAACGAGCTGACCGAGCATCTGCGCGAGCACAAGCACGACAACCACTCCCGCCGCGGTCTGCTCATGATGGTCGGTAAGCGCCGCAGCCTGCTGGACTACCTGGCAAAGAAGGACATCAACCGTTACCGTTCTATCATTGCACGTCTGGGCATCCGTAAGTAATTTTGTGAGATAGAGGGTGACCAAATATCGGTCGCCCTCTTTTCGCGTAACCCCGTCCCCACGCACGCGGGAGCGCCGTTTAGCAGTTGAAGGTACGGCGGATTTTTCGATCACCGCAGCTTCAAGTGCTAAACCTCCCGCGGAATCATACTTTTCAGGAGGTTTCCAATGGTCACCAGAAAACAGTACCCCAATCACCATGTCTTTGAGACCGTCATCGGCGGTCGTCCCTTCACCGTCGAGACGGGCAAGGTCGCGGAGCTTGCCGATGCCGAGTGCATCTGCCGCTACGGCGACACCACCGTCCTCGTCACCGTCACCTGCTCGCCCGACCCCAAGCCCGGCATCGACTACTTCCCTCTGACCATCGAGTTTGAGGAGAGAATGTACGCCGTCGGTCGTATTCCCGGCAGCTTTAACCGCCGCGAGGGTAAGCCCTCCGAGCGCGGCATCCTCAACAGCCGTATCATCGACCGTCCGATGCGCCCGCTGTTCGACGACGAGCTGAGAAACGACGTCGTCGTCACCTGCACCGTCCTGTCCAACGACTACGACAACCCCGTTGAAATCGTTGCCTCCCTCGGCGCGTCCATCGCCATCGCCTCCTCCGACGTTCCCTGGAACGGACCGGTCGCCACGACCAACGTCTGCCATCTGAACGGCGAGTATATCATCAACCCCTCCACTGAGCAGCGCAACGCGTCGGACTGCTTCGTGTGCATCTCCTCCACCTTTGAGAAGGTCGTCATGATCGAGACAGAGGCAAAGGAAGCCCCCGAAGCCATCGTCTATGAGGCGATCCGCATTGCCCATGAGACGAACATGGAGGTCGTGAAGTTCATCAACGAGATCGTCGCCACCATCGGCAAGCCGAAGTTCACCTTTGAAAAGGCTGCCGTCAACCACGAGCTGCTCGACGACCTGTGCGCTTACGGCATGGATCAGATCGAGCACGCCCTCGACACCGACGACAAGAACATCCGCGAGGAGCGCCTGACCGCTGCCCGCCGCGATTTTGCCGAGAAGTTCGCCGAGAAGTACGAGGACTTCGACATCAACATCGACGTCTGCCTGTACAAGATGCAGAAGAAGGTCGTCAAGAAATGGCTCCTCGCCGGCAAGCGCGTGGACGGTCGCGGCATGGACGAGATCCGTCCGCTCGATGCCGAGGTCGGCGTTCTGCCCCGTGTCCACGGCTCCGGTCTGTTCGCCAGAGGTCAGACGCAGGTCCTTTCCATCTGCACGCTGAACACCCTCTCCGCCGCGCAGAAGCTGGACACCATCTATCAGGAGGACACCAAACGCTATATCCACCACTACAACTTCCCGTCCTTCTCCACCGGCGAAGCCCGTGCCGCCCGTTCCACCTCCCGCCGCGAGATCGGTCACGGCTCTTTGGCGGAAAAGGCGCTGCTGCCCGTCATCCCCAGCGTTGAGGAGTTCCCCTATGCCATCCGCGTCGTGTCAGAGGTCCTGTCCTCCAACGGTTCGACCTCGCAGGGCTCCATCTGCGGCTCTACGCTCGCACTGATGGATGCAGGCGTTCCCATCAAGCGCCCCGTCGCGGGCATCTCCTGCGGTCTGATCTCCGATCAGGAGACCGGCGAATGGAGAACCTTCACCGACATTCAGGGCGTTGAGGACTTCCACGGCGAGATGGACTTCAAGGTCGCCGGCACGACCGAGGGCATCACCGCCATTCAGATGGACCTGAAGAACAAGGGCCTGACGATGGAAATTATCGCCGACGCGCTTGAGCGCTGCCGCAAGGCTCGTCTTGAGATCCTCAATGAGGTTATGCTGCCCTGCATCTCCGAGCCGCGGCCCGAGGTCTCCGATTTTGCCCCGAAGATGATTTCCATGAAGATTCCCGTCGATAAGATTCGCGAGGTCATCGGCTCCGGCGGCAAGACCATTCAGAAGATCTGTACCGACACCGGCGCCAAGGTTGACATCGACGACGACGGCAACGTCTTTATCGCAGCGGTCGATCCCGCCGCGGGCTACGTCGCCAAGAAGATGATCGACGACATCTGCTTCGTTCCCGAGGTCGGCGCGCTGTACTACGGCAAGGTCGTTCGTATCCTGCCGATCGGCGCATTCGTTGAGATCGCCCCGGGTCACGACGGCATGGTGCATATCTCCAAGCTGGAAAACCGCCGCGTCGAAAAGGTCGAGGATGTGCTCAACATCGGCGATATGACGTGGGTCAAGTTCATGGGCTTTGACGAAAAGGGCCGCGCCAACTTCAGCCGCAAGGATGCGCTGAAGGAGCTGGCAGAGTCCGAGAAGTAATTATATTATTAAGGCGCCGATGCAGAGGCTCTGCATCGGCGCTCAGACTG
>ULTO01031372.1_pt1 | contig 10447 bp, 8 predicted proteins | sample 1957601 | NCBI WGS metagenome assembly ULTO01 (sample SAMEA4835734, study PRJEB28245) | human gut metagenome | biome: gut microbiome; material: fecal sample | place: Denmark | collected 2008 | reverse complement strand
TCTTTCCCTTTTCTATAGTTCCGTTGTAGCTCTCGTTCTTGACCGTCATTGTGTTTCCCGAAATGCTGAATATTCCGTTCCACTGCGACATCAGCTTTGTGTTGCCGGGGACGGTTACCTTTGCCGTCCAGCTGTTCACCGTATCGCCGTTATTGGTTATAACGATCTCATAACCTCCGCACTTCTTACCGCCCTCTTCCCAGCTGCTCGACTTCTTCCACTGAACAGTGAAATTGCTTGCAGATGAAGCAGGCTTGCTCTGGCTGTTGTTTTTCGTGTCGGCAGTTGCCTGTACCTTTGTCGTATCGGCAGGCTTCTCGGTGTTATCTGCCTTTGATGTATTTTCCTGCTTTGAAGTATTACTTTCTTCCTGTTCGGAGGTATTGGAAGATGTGTCGCTCTCTGTTACTGAGCTGTCAACGGAAGTAACCTCGGAATTTTCATCAACACTGCTCGTATCCTCAACATACGATTCATTGCTTTCGGTCGCCGAGCTGTTTCCGACAGACGATAATACACCGCTGTCCTGCGCCGCACAGCCTGCAAGCATAGCCGCCGCAATAAACACGGCTATCGTACGTCTGATTATAGATTTTTTCATATTTCCTCTTTCGGTCGTGATATTAAAACAGCCCTCACGAATGAGGGCTGTCGTTATTCGTTAATCTTTTTAAGATTACTTTCTCTTCTTAGCAACTACTACTGCACCTGCTGCGAGGAGTGCAACACCTGCAACTGCTGCAACGCCTTCAACACCTGTGTTTGTGTTGGGCTTTGTAGAATCGCCTGTTGTTGCAGGAGCTTCTGTAGCGGGAGCATCTGTATCTGCAGGAGCATCTGTATCTGCAGGAGCATCTGTATCAGCAGGAGCCTTATCATAGCCTGTTACATCAAATGTAACTTCAATATCACTTGCAAAGTTGCCTGCCTTGTCATCAAGGATTTCTGCGTCAGGTGACCATGAGTTGATGATCGGAACGCCTGCTAAGCCTGCTACGACTGCATCCTTATTATCAGCACAGTTTGCATCGGGCTTTGTTGTATCTAAGTCAGCGATGTCGTTGCCTTCAACATAGTCGAATGAAACGGGAGCAGAAAGCATTTCTGTGCCTGAGAACTTAATGCTTGTAAGTGTGATAACAAGATCAGGTGATCTTCAACAACGATGTTTGTGTAGAGCTTAAGAACATTGAAGCCTGTAGCTACATTGTCACCAAGATCCTTACCCTCTATACCTGTCAGCTTAGCTGTATATGTACCGTCCTTGTCGATCGTTACATCTTCAAATGAACCGGGACGTGCAAAATACTCATCACCTACAGCCTCGCCGCTACCTTCTTCGGCGTTTGTGTCGCAAACATAATCTTGCTCTGCTCAAGGTTGTTTCTGAACAGCCAGTTAGCTGTCTGGAAACCAAGACCTGCCTTTTCGGCACCTGCTGCTACTACTAATGTAGATGCTACTGCAGCTGCAACCGCACTTGCGGATAATACCTTTAATAACTTCATTTTAATTACCTCCAAACAAATTGTATATGTTTCGTTCTTATGAGTGTTGTTAAAAGTTTACAACATTCTCAATTAAATTAATTATAACCTCTGCACGTCAAAAAATCAATTTGCATTTTTCACACATTTACCACATAACTTTTAGTTATTTTGTACAATCAGGTTATTAAGTTATAACGCAGACCATTCTCGATTGTCACCCATTTATGCGGTTTGGTTGACACAAGGCGCTGTCGGTGGTATTCTGTTAAAGTCGTTTGACAAAATGGAAAGGAAACAAAAAATATGAACAGACAGAAAATCACAACAATCGTACTTTGTGCGCTCTTTGCGGCAATTACGGCAGTACTTTCGCAGATAGCAATACCGATGCCCTCCGGCGTACCGGTTACATTACAGACCTTTGCAATAGCCCTCTGCGGCTTTTATCTCTGCACGGCAAGAGCAACCGTTTCAACGGTCGTTTATGTTCTGCTCGGTGCGGTTGGCGTTCCCGTATTCAGCGGCTTCAAGGGCGGAATCGCTTCAATAGTAGGTCCTACGGGCGGATTTATAATCGGCTTTATCGCTATGGCTGCTATCAGCGGAATAGCATTCAGAAATATGCCCGAAAAGCTGCGTGTACCGCTTAGAATAGCAATGGGCATCTTAGGCGTTGCCGCTTGCCATATCTGCGGATTTGTACAGTACGCTCTCGTCGCAGGCAAGGATCTGTTATCCAGCTTCCTGCTCGTATCCGCCCCCTATCTTATAAAGGATATAGTCAGCGTAGTTCTCGCATACTTTGCCGCTCTCGCAATTTCAAAGGCTCTGAAAAGAACAGGCTTTGCTCCCAGCGAACAGGCGTAATTGCAATAAATTTATAAATATTAAAGGCAGTGCCGGACGGCGCTGTCTTTTTGTTTTGTAATTACAAGCATTCAGTAAACAAGGATTTACCGCTCACTCAAAAAGCGTGAGCGGAAATAAATAAAAAACCGGCGGTCACAGGAACAGATACAGCCCAGTGACCGCTTTATATTAATTACTGCTTTGTTTATTCCCGCCGTTCAACTAACCTTAGCTGATTGCTAACAATTCAAAAGGCGGAATTTACAGTGACTTTCAGTCACCCACCGATAACGCAAGCCTCGCCAACCTCAGACATTTCCAAAGGCGGAATTTACAGTGGCTTTCAGCCACCCTCCCTGCTTTGACTTTTTATGATTTAAGTGCTATACTCTATAAATAGAAAGACGAAACACGGAGATACTATAAATGGATAACAAATACGAAGAACGGCTCGGCACAGCCTCGATGCTGCCTCTTATACTTAAAATGGCACTGCCGGGCTTTGCGGCACAGCTTATAAACCTGCTGTACAGCATAGTTGACAGGGTCTTCATCGGACACATAGAACTTATCGGCACAGATGCGCTGGCAGGTATCGGTGTTACAAGCTCGATAATCATTCTTATCTCGGCATTTTCACAGATAGTCGGCGGTGGCGGCGCACCGCTTGCCTCAATAGCGCTCGGCAAGGGCGACCGTGAAAGAGCGCACAGGATACTCGGCAACGGCTTTTCACTGCTCGTGCTGTTTACTGTAGTAACATCGGGTATAACCTACATCTTTATGGAGCCCCTGCTCCGCCTTATCGGCGCAAGCGACGCTACTATCGGCTATGCCACAGACTACCTCTCGGTATACCTTACAGGCACGCTGTTCGTAATGTTCGCAACCGGACTTAATTCGTTCATAAATGCACAGGGCAGACCCGGAATTTCAATGATAGCCGTAATAATCGGCGCGATCCTCAACATAGGCCTTGATCCGCTTTTTATCTATGTGTTCGGTATGGGCGTAACGGGCGCCGCTCTCGCAACGGTAATATCACAGGCGGTAAGCGCCTTTATAATAGTCGGTTTTCTTGTATCCGACAAAGCGACTTTGAAAATAAAGCCGAAATATCTTAAGCCTGATATAAAGATAATCGGCTCGCTGTTTGCTCTTGGCATCGCCCCGTTTATAATGGCAAGTACGGAAAGTCTTGTCGGCTTCGTTCTCAACGGCTCGCTGAGCGCATACGGCGATATATACGTCAGCACACTTACGGTAATGCAGAGCGCAATGCAGTTTGCCGCCGTGCCTCTGAGCGGCTTTGCACAGGGCTTTGTTCCGATAGTCAGCTACAATTACGGCAAGGGCAACACAGACCGTGTCCGCCTCTGCTTTAAATATTCCGTGATAATTATGTTCTCGTTCTTCGCCCTGACAAACCTGTTTATGATTACCTTCCCCGAATTTGTCGCAGGAATGTTCACAGACGATACCGCACTTATAAAAACAGTCGGCAGAATGATGCCTCTTTTCCTTACGGGCATGACCATATTCGGACTTCAGCGTACCTGCCAGAGTATGTTTGTTGCTCTCGGTCAGGCTAAAATTTCACTGTTCATAGCCCTTTTGCGTAAAGTGATACTGCTTATCCCTCTCGCCCTTATCCTGCCGAATTTTCTCGGTGTAGAGGGTGTATATCTCGCTGAATCCGTAGCGGATGCTACCTCGGCAATCTGCTGTACAGTTATCTTCACTCTTACCTTCCGCAATATACTCAAAAAGCGTGAGCAGACATAAATTAAACAATCAAGCGGTCACAGGGACAGATACAGCCCCGTGACCGCTTTTTCTTATACGATTTTCAAGCACCGCCCGCACATTTCCCGTGCAGGCGGTGCTTTGCGTTTATTTCAGAAATTCCGCCAGTATCTGACCGAGTAAACACGATTGCTTATCGGTAAGCTGTTTGCTTGTTATTACGTTATGCTCACGGAATTGCTCAATTAACTGCGTTATTATATTCCTTTGCTTTTCGTTAAGACCTATAGTAGAAATATTCGATTGCCGTTCCATACCCGACAAATAGTCCATAGAAACGTTGAATAAAGCCGAAAACGCTCTTACCGTATCAAAAGTAGGGCTTTGCAGATTTTTTTCATATCTGCTGATTATTGAGCTTTCCTTGTTTATTTTATTTGCCAGTTCTTCCTGCGTCCAGCCTTTTTCTTTTCTGAGCCCTTTCAGAATCAAGCCGAAATCAAAAGCATCGTTCATTTATCCACCTCAAATTTGATTTATAATCAAATTGTAACAGGTGCAACTTGATAAATTTGCATCATTATGCTATAATATTTGATATAAAAACGAATTTACTCAGAATTAATTGATAAATTTGCTCAAAACGGGTGATTAAGTGCAACAACAAATAAAATCCAGACAACGTGTTACCGAACACGGCGAGGTTTTCACCGCCGAGCGTGAAGTAAAGGCAATGTGCGACCTTGTAAAACAGGAAACCGAGCGTATCGACAGCCGTTTTCTTGAACCCGCCTGCGGAACAGGCAATTTCCTAACCGAAATTCTTGCAAGAAAACTTGCGGTCGTAAAGTCTGAATACGGTCGCAGTCCTCTTGAATATGAAAAATACTCGCTCCTTGCGGTAAGCAGTCTTTACGGTGTCGATATAATGGCGGATAATGTCGAAACCTGCCGTGAACGGCTGTTTAAGCACTGGGACAAGCAATACAGATCCGTCTGCAAAAAAGAATGCAACGATGATACAAGAAAATCCGTCCGCTTTATCCTGTCAAGAAATATCGTCTGCGGAAACGCCCTTACTCTTAAGTGCGTAGACGAAAACTGCAACGATACCGAACAGGATATAGTCTTTTCCGAGTGGGCATTCGTTTTCGGCAGTAATATACAGCGCAGCGATTACAGCTTTGACGAACTGGTAAACGGCAATAAGGAAAAGGCTTCTCAGCTCACCCTCAGCGACAGCACAGAAGGCGAGGGTACTTTTTTACGGAAATATATATGCAACTACAGGAGGTTATGGGAAAATGGCTGATAATATTTCAACCGGAATTTTAAGCGGACTTTACGAAAAGGTATACAACCCCGATGTTCTGTCCTGCCTTGCCAATCTCTCAAGCGATGAGGTTTTCACACCTCCTGAGATAGTAAACAAAATGCTCGATATGCTCCCGCAGGAGCTTTTCTCATCTCCCGATACAAAGTTTCTCGACCCCGCCGTGAAAACGGGAGTTTTCCTTCGTGAGATAGCAAAGCGTCTTATAAAAGGCCTTGAAACCGTTATCCCCGACAGACAGCAGCGAATAGACCATATTTTTAAAAATCAGCTTTACGGCATTGCGATAACCGAGCTTACAAGCCTGCTCTCACGCAGAAGCCTTTATTGCAGTAAGTACGCAGACAGTGCTTTTTCTGTAACACACTTTGAAAATTCGGACGGAAATATCCGTTTCAAGCGTATCCCCCACTCGTTCGACAAATCCGGAAGATGCATTTTCTGCGGTGCGTCCGAAACGCAGTACGACCGTGGCGAAGAACGTGAATATTATGCGTATGAATGGATACATACATTACACCCCGAGGAGATTTTTGGCATGAAGTTCGATGTTATTATTTCAAATCCGCCGTATCAGTTAAGTGATGAGGGAAATGGTGCAAGTGCTAAACCTATATATCAATACTTCGTCGAAACTGCCAAAAATCTTAAGCCCCGTTTTCTTACTATGATTATACCTGCCCGATGGTACGCAGGCGGTAAAGGGCTTGATGAGTTTAGATATAAAATGCTCAATGACAGACATATAACACAGATTCACGATTATGTTAATGCCTCTGATTGCTTTGCCGGTGTTGAAATTAAAGGCGGTGTTTGCTATTTCCTATGGGAAAGCGAAAGATCTGATGATTGCGTTGTAACTAATTACAAGGAAAATGAAATTATCTCTACAATGAAAAGACCTTTACTCGAAAAAAACAGCGATACTTTTATACGCTATAATGAAGCTATTCAGATTTTAAGAAAAATTCAGAAATATAATGAAAAAACTCTCGATACAATAGTACAATCAAGAAAACCGTTTGGTTTTGCTACTAACTTTCGTGACTATACAAATATTGAAGATTCTCAAAATACCGTGCTAATATATGCTCAGAAAGACAAAGGTTTCATAAAAAGAGAACAAGTTACTAAAAACAAGCAGTGGATTGATGAATGGAAATTATATGTTCCGGAAGCTATAGGTGCAGGCAATATGGAAACCGATATTGTTAAATCTATAATTGGTACCCCCAACACAGTTTGTAGCGAAACATACATTCTTATAGGACCTTTTAGCAACGAAAATACCACATTAAACGCTCAATCGTATCTTTGTACAAAATTCTTTCATTTTATGTTAGGACTTAAAAAAATCTCTCAACATACCACCAGCAAAACATACTCTTTCGTCCCCCTCCAAGACTTCTCAAAACCGTGGACAGATTCCGAACTCTACGAAAAATACAATCTCACAGACGAAGAAATAAACTTTATCGAGTCTATGATAAGACCGATGGATTTAGGCGGTGACAACAATGGCTGACGTATTTGAAAAGTATGTAACCCCTCGCCCCGAGGTAAACCCGACTATCTATGCTTACAAGCTGAACGGCGTTACCACTCACGACGGCTACATAAAAGTAGGCTACACCGACCGTGATGTAAAGCAGCGTATAAAAGAACAGCTCCATACAAGTGCGATAAGCTACACCGTGCTTTGCGAGGAATCGGCAATGCGTCCTGACGGCTCGTGCTTCAACGACCATGACGTACACGCCGTTCTTAAACGTAACGGCTTTCACCGTCTTAACGAAAACACCGACAAAAACGAATGGTACAACTGTACCGTAAATGATGTACGCTCCGCCGTGCGTGAGCTTCGTACTGGCGAAAGGACGGATGAATACCGCACCGCCGACTTTAAAATGCGTCCGGAACAGAGTAAAGCGGTAGACCGCACAATTGAATACTTTGAAAACATTAAAAAGACCGAGCCTGAGCGCATACCAAAATTCCTGTGGAATGCAAAAATGCGTTTTGGCAAGACCTTCGCCGCTTATGAGCTTTGCAAGAAGATGAATTTCAAGCATATTCTTATTCTCACCTTCAAGCCTGCCGTAGAGTCGGCGTGGAGCGAGGACTTAAGAACTCACGTTGATTTTGAGGGCTGGCAGTACGTTTCAAACAAGGACGCACATAATAACAAGCAGAATATCGATGAGGCATATTACAATGCCGACAGCACAAGACCGATAGTAGTTTTCGGCTCGTTTCAGGATCTGCTCGGTACTAACGAAAACGGCGGTATAAAATACAAGAACGAGTTTATCCATACTACCAACTGGGATATAGTCATATTTGACGAATACCATTTCGGAGCGTGGAGAGAAAACGCAAAGAAGCTGTTTGACGATCCCGACGATGAAGATATAGACTTTGACGCAGAAAAATATCAGAAGGAAGAAGCAGGAAATGCCGTAAACGAAACCTTTCTGCCGATAACCTCGTCACACTACCTTTATCTGTCCGGTACCCCGTTCAGAGCAATGCACAGCGGTGAATTCATAGAAGAACAGATTTTCAACTGGACTTATTCAGATGAACAGAGCGCAAAAGAAAACTGGAAGGGCGAAAACAACCCTTATCTGTCACTTCCCCGTATGGTAATGATGACCTATAAAATTCCCGAAAGTATACGCTCTGTAGCCTCTGAGGGAGAATTTGACGGCTTCGATCTGAATCTGTTCTTTTCCGCAAAGGGAAAAGGCGAGGACGCTCGCTTCGTAAACGAGAACGAGGTGCAGAAATGGCTCGATCTTATCCGTGGCGCATATCTGCCCGCAAGCGTAGACGACCTTAAAATTGCGGTAAGTCTTGGCGTTGACAAGCGTCCGCCTATGCCTTTCTCAGACACAAGACTTCTTAACGTACTGTCGCACACCCTGTGGTTTTTGCCGAGCGTAGCGTCCTGCTTTGCAATGTACAATCTTCTTATGCAAAGCCAGAACAACTATTACAATCAGGGCTATAAGATAAACGTCTGCGCCGGTATAAAAGCGGGCGTAGGTCTTGATGCGGTAAAGCCCGTTATTGATTCTATGGGCGATCCTCTCGTTACAAGGACAATAACCCTCACCTGCGGAAAGCTGACAACAGGCGTTACCGTAAAGCCGTGGACAGGCATATTTATGCTCCGCAATCTTAAAAGCCCGGAAACCTATTTCCAGTCGGCTTTCCGTGTGCAATCGCCCTGGACGGTAAAAAATGAGAAGGGCGAAGTCGAGATAATCAAGCACGAATGCTATGTGTTCGACTTTGCACTTGACCGTGCGCTCCGCCAGATATCCGACTATGCCTGCAATCTGAATTCCGAGAACACAAACCCCGAAAAGAACGTCAGCGAGTTTATAAACTTCCTACCCGTCTTAGCCTATGACGGCTCGACTATGGAGCAGGTAAATGCACAGGCTATTCTTGATATTACCCTTGCCGGAACCTCCGCAACCCTCCTCGCAAAGCGCTGGCAGTCCGCCCTTCTTGTTAACGTTGATAACGATACATTAAAACGTCTTATGGCAAGCACAGAGGCAATGACCGCACTTGAAAATATCGAGGCTTTCCGCAATCTCAACAAGGAGCTTGAGGTAATCATCAACAAGTCCGAGGCAGTAAAGAAGCTGAAGAAAGACGGCGTTGAAAAGCTCACCCCGAAAGAAAAGAAAGAGCTTACCGAAGCCGAGAAGGAGTTCAAGTCAAAACGTAAGGAGGTACAGGAAAAGCTGATGAAATTCGCCTCAAGAATTCCCGTATTTATGTACCTTACCGACTACCGTGAATCCTGCCTCAAGGACGTTATAACCCAGCTTGAACCCGGTCTTTTCAAAAAAGTGACCGGTCTTGATACAAAGGATTTCGACCTTTTGTGTTCGCTCGGCGTTTTCAACTCCAGCCTTATGAATCATTCCATTTTCCAGTTCAAACGCTACGAGGACGCAAGCCTTACCTATACCGGAATTGATATGCACAGTAACGATAAGGAGATAGGCGGTTGGGATACCGCCATAAGAAAAGATGAATACAAAAAGCTGTTCTATAATCAGCAGGAATCAATGAACGCTCCTCAGCCTACCGTACCCGACAGGGATATAGCAATGCTGAAGAAAGAAATCGCAAAAACGCCTGCAGGAAAGCCCGGCGTCCAAACCTCAGGCAAATCATCGGCATATCCGTCCGTACCTCCACTCGTCACCGAAAAGTTCGGCATTAAATCACCCGTTCCCAAAGCCGCTTTACCCGTTCCCGACAGAAAACGCAGCAACACCCCTGATTTTGACGAATCTTCAATAACAGTAGGTATGACCGTAATACATAAAAAATTCGGCGAAGGAAAAGTACAGTCAATCACTGATAAACATATATATGTAAAATTTGCTGACGGTCAGAAAAATTTCGCCTTATCCAACGCCTTCACCGGCGGCTTCCTGCACCTGCCGAAATAACCGAAAACAACAGCCCGACTGAATCCAGCCGGGCTGTTGCTGTATACAACAAAAAAAACCCGTGCAAAATACACGGGATTAAACTTGGTACACCTTCAGGGACTCGAACCCAGGACCCACTGATTAAGAGTCAGTTGCTCTACCAACTGAGCTAAAGGTGCATATTGGATAAAGTGAAAAAGCACGCTGTAGCGTGCTTTTTATTTGGCAGGGGTGGTAGGAATCGAACCCACGTCAAAGGTTTTGGAGACCCCTATTCTGCCATTGAACCACACCCCTATAGGTAAAAAGCTCGGCACCAATAAAATTGGTGCACCATCAGGGACTCGAACCCCGGACCGACCGGTTATGAGCCGGTTGCTCTAACCAACTGAGCTAATGGTGCATTGGTGACCTGTGGGGGAATCGAACCCCCGTCGCCGGCGTGAGAGGCCGGAGTCTTAACCGCTTGACCAACAGGCCATATAGATAAAAAGAATAGGCTGATGGGCCTATTCTTTTTAAGTCTGGTACACCTTCAGGGACTCGAACCCAGGACCCACTGATTA
>ULTO01024271.1_pt1 | contig 10457 bp, 8 predicted proteins | sample 1957601 | NCBI WGS metagenome assembly ULTO01 (sample SAMEA4835734, study PRJEB28245) | human gut metagenome | biome: gut microbiome; material: fecal sample | place: Denmark | collected 2008 | reverse complement strand
AAGCCGCCGTATGGCGGAGAGTACCGGCGTAAACAACGCCAGCACGCTGCACAGCCTTCTGGGACTGTTTGGCGAAGATGACGGCTTCCGGAAAGGTGAAGAAGATATGCTGGACGCAGGCCTTATCATCGTGGATGAATCGTCCATGATGGATATGTGGCTGGCGCGAAAGTTCTTTTCCCGCATCGGGCCTGACACGAAGGTGCTGCTGGTAGGCGACGCAGACCAGCTGCAAAGTGTCGGAGCAGGAGACGTATTCCGTGAGCTGATCAACTGCGGGCTGATCCCTGTGACAGTGCTCAATGAGATCTTCCGCCAAAAAAAGGATAGTCTTATCGCCTATAACGCCCAGAAGATCAACAACAATGACACCAGCTTTTTCTATGGCAATGATTTTACTGTCTGCAAATGTGCCAATCAGGAGGAAGCCGCTGAACATATACGGAATATCTATCTGGCACAGGTGAAGCAATACGGCGTAGACCGTGTGCAGATCCTCTCGCCCTTCCGTTCCACCGGCGCGGCCTCTGCTGATCAGCTCAACGAAGCGATCCGCGAACTGGTGAACCCACAGACGGAGGAAGCTGACCTGAAAGTGGACAACCACTATTTTCGCATAGGCGATAAAGTCATGCAGAACAAGAACAGTATTAAGGCATCCAATGGCGATATTGGATTTATCCGCAGCTTCCGTCACGATGAGCGGGATGGTATGCGCATATCGATCCAGTTTTCGCCCACGAGGGTCGTGGAGTACTCCATGGAGGAAATGAGCCATGTGGAGCTTGCCTATGCCACCACCGTCCATAAGGCTCAGGGCAGTGAGTTTGATGTGGTACTATTCCCTTTGCTGAGGAGCCATGCCCGGATGCTGACGCGAAGCCTTGTCTACACGGCTATCACCCGCGCCAAGTCAAAGGTCATTCTGGTGGGTCAGATCGGCATGCTCTACATGGCGGTTCATAAAGACGATACCGGAAAACGCAACACGCAGTTAGGACATAGGATCTCACTCTATACCAATACGTTCAAAGTACAGCAGCGCAGTGCTTGAGTATCACTGTGAATATTTTGTAAAAATGAGGCAAGCGCGTTAAATCTACGCCCTGTCTCATGTTTTTATTTAGAAAGGAGCTTTTGAAATGAATACACCCGAATCCACTTTGTTCAATGCTGTCCCCGTCGTGTCTGAGCTGAACCGTGTCGCAGGCTTCGATCCGTTGCGATTCTTGAAAAAGACTGCCAACGGACACGAGCTGGAGCTGCGATATAAAAAGCTCTGGTTCCGGCTGAAATATCCTGCCGGACGCACGCGGCTGACGCCGCTGCGCATCACGGATCAGTTGGCGATTATCGAGGCAAAGGTATTCTTCGACAAGGATGATACCGACCCTGCCAGCAGCTACATCGCCACCATGACACAGGAAAACGCGCCTGCCGGCCTGTATATCCAGGCTGCGGAGCATAACGCTCTGGACATGGCACTGACCAACGCCGGCTTCGGCGTCCAGTTCGCACCGATGCCGAAGGCGGATACGCCTTACGCAGAGCCGGACGACGTGCCTGTTATGGAGGCTGTACCCGCTCCTGCGCCCCAAGCGGCGGCGGAGCAGGCAAGAACGGAACCTGCCGCGGTACAGGCTGACATTGAGCCTGTGGCGGTACAGCAGCCCGAACAGGAAGTGGTTCACCATGAAGAAGCCGTACCTGACGCGGCGCCGGTGGAAGTCTCTGTGGAACAGCCTGCGGAGGCCGTTGCGGAGCCTGCGGTAGAAACGGAACTGCCCTTCGTATATGACGAGCCGAATGTCGCCAGTTATACCAAGGACATGGACGTGGACACCATCTGCACTCTGATGACCGAGGCAGAAGCTGAGGAGATCATCGTGCCCATCGGTACATGCAGCGGACAGACGCTCAAGCAGGTCGCCGAGCGGCGCCCTGCCAGCCTCAAGTGGTACGTGAAGGGCTATTCCGGTGATGATAACATTCTGCGGGCCGGCGCCAAGCTGATGCTGGACAAGCTCCAGCGTCTGGCAAATGCCAGCTGACGGGTGATTTGCTCAAGATGATGGTAAGGAGGTGGCGCGGTGGCGCAGCCACAGGAGTTCCCGTTCAATATCATGGATGTGGCCGAGCTGCTGCATCTGCATATCAGGCGCAGGCAGGCGGACAGCGTATATGCCGACTGCCCGATCTGCGGTGATAAGCGGGGTAAAATGAACATCAACTTCGCCAAGAACCTCTGGCGCTGCAACTACTGCAATGAAGGCGGCGGTATGCTGGCTCTCTATGGGAAGGTATACGGGATCAGCAATTCCGAAGCCTACCGGGAGATCTGCGACACACTGCAAAACGGCCTTACCGCACCGGAATACACCGTAAAGGAATTGCCGGAAAAGGCGCCTGTCGAGCAGTCCGCTCTCGCCTCACCGCAGGAGATCCATCAGACGTTCTCCATGCTGCTGGAGCTGCTGACACTTTCTCCGCAGCACCGCAAGCATCTTCAGGAGGTGCGCGGGCTGACCGATGAACAGATAGAACGGCTGGGGTACAAAAGTACCCCGCCCTTCTACCTGTGCCGGTCGCTGACGGAGAAGCTGCGCAGCCGAGGCTGCAAGGTGGAGGGCGTGCCAGGCTTCTATGTGGGCAAGGATGATAAGTGGACGGTCAACTTCAATTCCATCACGGCGGGGATCATCATTCCCGCCAGAGGGATCGACGGAATAATACGCGGCGCACAGATCCGGTTGGACACACCTATCCGAGATCAGGAGAGCGACCCCGACAAGAGCGGGACAAAGTACCTGTGGCTATCCTCTTCTTCCAAGAAGCGAGGGGTATCCTCCGGCAGTCCTGTTCATTTCGTGGGCGATCCGTTCGCGCGAGTTGTCTATGTGACGGAAGGCCTGTTGAAAGCGGATGTGGCCCACTACCTGATGGATCGTTCCTTTGCGGCTACAGCAGGCGCCAACAACGTCAATAAGCTGGATATGCTGTTTGCGCTGCTGGCTGCCAACGGCACAGAGGTCATCATCGAGGCTGAGGATATGGATAAATACCATAACGCCGCTGTCAGCAAGGGCGCGTCGAAAATCTATCTCATGGCGCGTAGCCATGGGTTGGAGTGCCGCCGCCTGACGTGGGACCCGAATTATAAAGGCATTGACGACTGGCAGCTTGCCATGCGGCAGAAAAAAGAGCGAAGAGATGTTACCCAAATGAATTTCAGGACGCGTTTTGTCTGCGGGCTCTGTGCCTTTGACGTCATCAGCGAGGAAATCGCCGCATGGCATGACCGGGACACAGACAGCAGCACGCTCCACGATTACCTGGGCCTCAGTGAACAGGAGTATGCCCGATTTTTGCGGGATGGTGACGCGGCGCTGGAGCAGTATCTTCTATCCCAGCGAACGCAGCAGCGTTTTCGTATCTACCAGCCTGATGTATCTGAGGGCAAGGCCGCAGATTTCGCCTTTGGCGGGATCAAGGCTTTGCAGAAGGCCGGCTATGAGCAACCGCCTGCCTCTGAATACGCGCTGGTCTACGATGGGATACTGATGTGTGAAGCGCAGCAGGGCGACACCATACGCCTGAAGCTGGTCGCGGTGCGGTACAGCGGTGAGCTGCCTGCGGACTATCATGGACGTAGCGTTTCACCCTCCACGGTGATCGAATTTTATGATGAAAACGGGCGCAGATACTTTTACTGTGATGGGAATGATAAATTCCTACCGGTAAAGTTCTCGCCAAAGCTGGCAAAAGATAAACGGGAACGGCACTGAGCTGTTCCACCATAAACAAAAGGCATTGGGCAGGTGTATCTATCACTTGCTCAATGCCTTTTTTATTTTGAAATGGAGGAACTTTATGGGAGTATATTCAGAAATGGCCGCAGACTTGCGGGATGATGTGCAGGAGCACACCACAGCGGTACAGGATGCCGCCGAGCTGGCTGCCAGACGGGCAGACGAGCGGCAGCAGGCTGAAGAGGAGCAGGCAAAGGCGTTGCTTTCTCAGATGCAGCAAAATGCGGATGCCGTCCCTGCCACCCCTGATCCGGAAGCCGAGAAAAAGGCGGAAGAGGATCGTAAACGGCAGGAGTATGAACAGGCCGAAGCCAAGCGGAAAGCCGAGTGGGATGCCAAGCAGCGAGCCAAAGAGGAAGCCGAACAGGCCGCGTGGGAAAACGCGGTGGCAATGAGCGATGATGAAGTGATGGCCGCCTCCATGAAGCGTGTGGGCGATGATTCCGAGCGACTGACCCGCCGCAACATGAAGCAGTGTGTCACCGAGTATATCCAGACGCTTTGCCTTGAGGATGTGTCTTTTGCCCGGAATGTCATGCACCCCCGTAAGAATATGGTCAACTGCTTCCGTTATATCAACCGCAAGGCGCTTGAGTTTGCCAAGCAGGAGATGGAGGACAATGACGTCAAGCCCTCTGCTGAAGGCTATGGCACCGATGTACCGGACGGGCTCTGCTATCAGTGGGCGGAAGAGTATTTCAAGGATCTGAACGCAAAGGAGGATCGTGGACAAGAAGAAAAGTTTGTTCCTAAACCGTATTACGGCGGCAGGAGCAGCACGACGAAAAAGGCAGAGAAGAAAAAAGCGGAGAAGCCCGCCGCAAAGAAAAAGGAGAAGGATGCCAATACGGCAAAGGAAAATGAGCCGCTGGACGACCAGATCTCCTTCGATAGTCTGGGGGTGAGCGCATGACGCGGAAGATAGACAAACGCGCCTGCCGCAAGTTTGCCATGCCGGAGCTGGAATTCAATCTGAATGAAGGTGTACTTCATGTGGAGAGCTGCCCCTATATTATCCGCACGGCGGTGCGCAACATCTCCGGGCAGCATATTTTGGTGCTCTATATCTATCAGAGGGAGAACATTCTGGCAGGCAGCATCAAACCCCGCTGGGTCATGTTCCAGAGCCGGGATGATTTCGCCACACTTTCATTTAGAGAGGATGCGAAGGTCACATGGCAATGCTCAACATTGGGTTCCTTGGATCGAATATGGGGCTTTGACAGTAAGTGTGCTTTCTACCGGCAACAAGACGAATCTCGCGTAGCTCGCTTTTGTAAATGTGAGCGCGGCGCTATTTCAATGTTAGGTTATCTGCAACGGCTGATTTCATACCACAAGGAGTTGGAACGCAAGTGGAAGAAGCAGCGTGCGATCATAGAACGGATGAAATGTGTGTCAGCGCTGCCCCGAGACCTGAAAGGTTTCATCCACCGTGAAGTCATGCCGCAGTATATCTTCTATGATTACCAGCGGAAAGGGCCGGCACGTGCTTTCTGTACCGCGTGCCGGCACGAGGTCAGTATCACGGCAGCCAAGCACAATGCTTCCGGCACCTGCCCTCGCTGCAAAAAGAATATCACGTTCAAAAGCAGAGGAAAGCGCGGACGTATTTTTGACCGTGCGACGGTTCAAGTGCTGCAAAAGGCGGAGGGTAACGGACTGGTACTGCGGATCATAAAGGTGTACCGTTCGTTTGCTGACTCAGACGTCCCAAACCATTTTGAGGTCTGGGAAAATGCACGGCAGTTTATTACCCTTTCATCGATCGGACAGTGCAGCGTTGATGCCTACTACTATCATTATAAGGCTGAATATGATTTGACTCCATGGTGCAATGGATACCGCCCGGTATTCGACCGGTGGAAATATAATTTTACGGCAGATATGAGTGGGGTCTTATATCAACGCAACTTATCTGATACGCTGAAGGATACGCCGTGGGCCTATTCACAGCTGGAGGCATTTTCCGGCATCGCTTCGTTTTCGGGAGTGGCAACATTCTTGAGTGCATATATAAAACGGCCCAAGATTGAGCATTTGATCAAGATGAAGCTTTACCGCTTGGTGAGTGGCATCATATATGGAGGTTATAGGCACTCCGCATTCCAAGCCATCAATTTCAATGGCGAGAACATGCGGGCCATATTAGGTATTGATCGGCCTTATTTTCCACTCTTACGGGAGTTGGATCCTTCAATCGACCAATTACATCTGATCCGTCAGCTGCTCCAAGCAGATCACAAACCGAGCACGGAACAAATAAAGTGGTTTATTGCCAACAAGATCAGCAATGCCGACGCGGCGAAAGAGTTGCTTGCTCACATGAGTGTGCATAAACTGCAGCGTTATGCGGAGCGGCAGTTTGCTCCGGAGGATGAAGCGGCTTTGAAGCGTGTAGACTATTACAAGATGAACACGCTGATCACCGACTACCATGACTATCTTTGTATGTGCAAGGAACTGCAATATGACGTGAAAAATAGCTTCATACTGTTTCCGCGCGAGCTGAAGGCTGCCCATGACAGTGTAGCAAAGACACTGAAGGACAAACGCACGGCAGAGCATGAAAAAGCTATCGCAGGCAGCTTTGACGAATGGCAGAAGCGGTATCAGTATCAGAGCAAAGAACTCATGATGATCCCTCCGCATTCCGCAAAAGAGATCGTGGATGAAGGTGCGGCGCTTCATCACTGTGTGAGACTCTATGTTAAAAATGTCGCCGAAAAAAAGAGCGTCATTCTCTTTGTGAGGAGTGTAGACGAGCCGGACAAATCACTTTGTACCGTAGAGGTAAAGGATGGTCAGGTTACGCAGGCACGAGGCTTTGGCAACGAGGAGCCTCCATCGCAAATCACGGCATTTATTGAACAATGGAAGCAGCGGGTGCTGTATGCCTCCGATAAGGCCGCAGCATAAACCCGCAAGTAGATCAATGGAGAGGCAGGGCGTATTTTCGCCCTGCCTCTTTCCATAACTCAGGAAAGGTGTGAACGAAATGAAAGAACTCACTGAGCTGAAAAATGAGTTTTATGAAGTCATGTATAAATACGAAAAGAGCTTTTCGGAAGAGGGTGTTATGGCTGATCTGACAACCTGGCAGGCAGCGAAAGCAGACCTGATTTCGCTGCTGCGGCGTCACCCTGACTGGAACGAGGCGGAGCAGGCCATCATCTTCGACTGCAATCAGGCTCTCTCTATTCAGCCGGACACGGTAGATGAAACGGCTTTCACGCTGCTGGATATTGCCTCTGAGATACTCAGCGGTGAGCAACTGGAGGATTTCCGCACAGCACTGCACGCTGCCGTGTCAGGCTACAGCCGTACCGTGTCGGAAGAAAATCTGGAGATTCTGCGCCAGCGCGGCGGAATACGCTGCACCAGCGATCAGAAGGCCAGCCGCATCATCGGAAAACTCTGTAGAAAGTTCGGCGTCGATAGCCATAACCGGTACAACGCTGTTTTTGCACAGTTGGCTGATGCCCTGAACCCGCTGATCATGCAGGAGACCGGCGTACTCTCTGTGCATCCCTGCGACTTTCTGGAAATGTCCAGCAAATCCAACACATGGATGTCCTGTCACCGGCTTAACGGCGGAGGATACCAGGCGGGGTGCCTTTCCTACATGAACGATAGCGTCAGCATGGTGTTCTATGCCGTAGATGCCGATGTGCATGGTGAGTACCGTAAGGCCATACGCAGATACCGGCAGATGTTTTTCTATAAGGATGGCACTCTGTATCAGTCTCGGCTCTATCCTGCCGATACCGGAAACGCCCTGGAAGTGTCCAAGCTGTTCCGGCATCTGGTGCAGAAGGCCATTTCCCGTTGCCTGATGGAGCCGAACCTCTGGTATCTGAAAACAAAGCGTTCGGACTTAGATGCCCATTACTCGACTCACCGGGGCAGCTTGCATTATCCGGATTATGATTTTCATGGGAACCTCTCTATCTTGCAAGGGCACAAGAAAGACACTGTTCTGCCTATCGGAGCTGCGGCCCTGTGTGTCTGCTGCGGCAATGAGCTATGGAGCAATGGTGACATAAAGTGTTCTTGCAAAGAGGTAGTCGTCTGCCGGAAATGCGGACAGACAGTAGCGCGCGGTCAAGGAATATATCTTGAAGATGGTTTTTACTGCAAGACCTGCCTGCATATTTGCGAAGCCTGTGGCCGGCCCACTTTAGGCACTATGTACCCCGCTTATGACCGGCGCGGTTCTTTGCTGCAGATTTGCCATGACTGCTACCAGCAGCTGACTGCCAGTTGTTCGTCATGCAGTATGGCGGCAGCATGCCGTACAATGGGCTTTACGATTTGCAAAAAAGCCACCATACCGGTGGCAGCTTGAGGAGAAATGCGATGAACACTTATGAAACTGCGGGAATGGATATGGCCTGCTTTGAAAGTATCTTGAAAATGACGCAGGGTGAGTTGAAGGAATATCTTGTGCAGCAGCTGCGCGAGTACGGTTATGAGCCTGTCTGTAAAAATGGATTTCTCTATGCGGAAGGGACTATACCGGTGCTGCTGGTTGCCCATCTGGATACTGTTCATACCCATCGGCCGGATATCATCTGCCGTTCTGAGGATGGCCGCTATCTGATGTCGCCTTACGGGATCGGCGGTGATGACCGGGCCGGTGTGTATATGATCTTACTGCTGATGCGCGAGTGTCGGTGCCATATCCTTTTTTGTGAAGAGGAAGAGGTCGGCGGTGTGGGCGCGAGGAAATTCGCCAAGAGCAAGCTGCGGCCGGAGGTCAACTATATCGTTGAGCTGGATCGGCGCGGCACGAATGACGCCGTGTTCTACAACTGTGATAACCCCGACTTTACGGAGTTTGTTTGCAGCTTCGGCTTTGAAGAGAACCATGGATCGTTCAGTGACATCTCTGTGGTCGCACCGTACTTGGATACTGCGGCTGTGAATATCAGCGTAGGCTATTTCAATGAGCATCGTCTCCATGAGATGATCGACACCTATGCCATGTGTAAAAACGTCCTCAGACTTACGGCTATGCTCCAGCAGCAAACCGGTCATTTCCCGTATCAGGAGCGCATACACAGACGAGGCTCCATGTACGGTGCGCAAACCAGTCTCTTTGCACCGATGATAGACAGGCAACCCCAGAAGTGCGCTTGTAAGCTGCTGATGCCCTTGCCGGAAGAAACACGGCTCTATATGGGACAACACCAGATCAGCTATGCACCGGAGTACATGATGGATCGTGCTGGGAACCTCTATATGTATCTGGAATGCCTGAAGGCTGCCGTGGAGGCGGAGGGCGTGTTTGCCTGTAATGAAGAAGGACAGCCACCTGCGTTCTCAGCGGTTTGCGAGGGAACAAGGTTTTTACAGGTGTATACCTATGAGGAAGCTGTTGAGAAGCTTGAACAAATATGAGAGGGGTATATATTTGTTGTCCAAGCAGGATTATTTCTCACGAAAGATATAACGTTTTCGTTAAGAAATTATCCCAGCCCTTGTATACGTGCTTTATACGTGCTAAAATAACTGGCGTAATAATCAATTAATAAGAACCTCAGGAAGGAGTGTGGTGTTCTATGTGCGATACCTAATATTGTTAGCTCAACAGATGCGTACACTTGATACTAGTATGAAAGGAGCAGACTGGTATGAGTCCTAAGGAAATTATCTCGATTGCCATTAGTGCCGGCTGTAGCGTCGTGGAATACCGCGATTACTACTGTGTTAAAAAGAATATCGACGTTAACGTAGTAGTTCTCGTTCCTAAGATCCCGTACATAGTTAAAGAGCTGGTGCGCAAAATCAAAACCGCTCTGGGCCTGTAGCAATTTGGACTATAGTCGAAGGCGGATTGCCTTGGCTTTGGCCTCCGCCTTCGGCTGTAGAATCAGGATAATACCAGATAAAATAACATTTTAAAAAAGGAGGCTTATCTTAAATGCGAGCTAATGATTGTATCGGATATACAGCTCTATTTACAAACACAGAAAACAAGTATTTAGTCGAGTTCCCTGATTTAGTAGGTTGCTTTTCTCAGGGCGATACATTGGAGGAATCGCTTTGCCATGCACAAGAAGCTTTGGCAACTTATTATTCAGAAAAGAAAGGTGACTTACCACCTGCTTCCAGTTTAGAAACGATTCAAAATGCAAATCCAAATTCAATAGCTCAAATCGTTGCAATTGATACCACCCGTTATATTGCTAAACCGCTGCGTACAGTAAAAAAAACTCTTACTGTGCCTGAATGGTTGAACGATCTTGCGGAAAAGTATCATGTAAATTTTTCAAAAGTGCTTCGAACTGCGTTAGTAAGTCATCTAGAAAATTTGGACTCACTTTCCGCTTATGACAAAAGAATGCTTAATGATTGATGCAGGATTAGCGATACATCTTGTCGCGTAGAGCTTTAAAATGGTTGCTTATAGTATCTACAGCCAAACATACGTAAAGCAAGGAATAAGAATTATAGGGAATATCTGTAATGACTGTTCCGCGGTTGTGGAGCGTGTACCTTGTAAATTAAACAACGAACGAAACGAAAAGCACCAGACGGGAGCGCATCGAAAGATGTGCAACTGAAGCTTGCCTCGAACGGGTTAAGTCAATTACCGTGAGAGGTAAGGATAAAAAGTTTTTGAAGCTATGACAAATAGCTCTG
>ULTO01074520.1_pt1 | contig 10464 bp, 9 predicted proteins | sample 1957601 | NCBI WGS metagenome assembly ULTO01 (sample SAMEA4835734, study PRJEB28245) | human gut metagenome | biome: gut microbiome; material: fecal sample | place: Denmark | collected 2008 | reverse complement strand
ATGGGGAAGTGGATTCCATTATCGGTATTGGAGGAGCCGGTGGAACTCAGATTGTGACACAGACTATGCGGACTCTCCCTCTGGGCCTTCCCAAGCTCATGCTCAGCACGTTGGCAGCGGGAAATGTCCGGTGGTATTTAGAGGACAGCGATATTGCCATGATGCCTTCCATGGCCGATGTGGCAGGCTTGAACTGTGTGACGACAATGATCTTTGACAGGTTCGCAGCTTTAGCCGCGAAGTCGGCGCAGTGGTATAAAGAATGTTTCCCGGAGCATAAGGAGAGACTGGCTGACTGCAGTGTACATCGCGTAAGCCAGACGATGTATGGCACTACCACCAAAGGCGTGACAAAGGCCAGAAACTGCCTGGAGAAAATGGGATATGAGACATTGGTGTTCCATGCCTCCGGCGCAGGCGGAAGGGCAATGGAGAATCTGATACGCGGCGGGGTGATCCATGGAGTGCTGGATATGACTCTGGCTGAAATCGGCGCTCATCTGGTAGGCGGGCTGCACAATGCCGGGCCCAGGCGCCTTGAAGCGGCTGTTGAGAAGAAGATCCCTCAGGTCATTGTTCCGGGAGGAGCGGACACCATCGTACTGCCTCCTATGGCAGATCTTCCTGACAAATTCAAAAATGGCAGGATACTCAACTATCACAATCCCACCATGACCACCATGCGGACGAATGTGGAGGAAAATGAAAGGATCGGACAATTCATAGTGGAAAAGCTGAAAAAGGCAGAAACCCCTGTGGTCATCCTGATCCCAAAAGGCGGCTTGTCTTCCATTGATAAGCCGGGAGATATTTTTTATCTTCCGGAGGCAAATGAGATGCTGTTCCATACGCTGAAGGAAGGGCTGAAGGGTACAAAGGTGACAGTGATCGAAGATGAACGCCACTTATACGATCCGGGCTTTGGAGAACGGGCAGCAGAAATATTGGACGAGCTGATGAAAAAGCATTATGGAAAATAAGCAGTAAAAAATAATAAAAAGAGAGGTATTCTATTATGGCAAAAAAGTATAGCAGACAGGAAATGTTAAACTATCTCAGAGCGATCCGTGAAAAAGGGGAGCCTATTGTTGTGGCCGGAGCAGGAAGCGGCCTTACGGGAAAGGCCATTGAGGCCGGCGGCGCCGACGTGCTGATGGTATTTAATTCCGGTAAATACCGTATGAGCGGACATGGCTCCTTATCAGGCTGGCTGGCCTTCGGCAATGCCAATGAGGTTGCCTTTAACATGGGAGCCAACGAGGTGCTTCCGGTTGTGAAAAATGTTCCTGTGATCTGCTCCTGCTTTGGTCAAGATGTGACCAGGGAGATCGGAACACATTTAAACCGGGTGATGACCGAAAATTTCAGCGGTATCAACAACTTCCCTACTATGGGTATGGTGGACGGCCAGTTCAGAGAGCAGCTTGAGCTGACTAACCTGGGCTTCCAAAAAGAGATCGACATGGTGCGCATTGCCAGGGAGAAAGATATCTTTACGATCGTATATGTATTTAAACCGGAGGAAGCAAAGGCCATGGCTGAAGCAGGAGCAGACTGCATCATTTCCCATGTAGGCCTGACAGTAGGAGGTATGATCGGAACTACGAAGAGCCTGACGATTGAGGAATCCGCCGAACTGACACGGTCCATTATGGAGGCAGGCAAGGCGGTAAGAGATGATATCATATGGCTGGCTCACGGAGGTCCCCTGGCTACTCCAAAGGATTTTAAAGAGTTCAAGGCGCTGCTGCCGGAGATCGATGGCTTTGTAGGAGCTTCCAGTATGGAGCGTATCCCTACGGAGGAGGCTATTGTAAAGACCGTAAAGGAATTTAAGTCCGTTTAAATAATGGATCTATTTCAACAAATCTAAGTTTAGACTGTGAAAGAAAGGAGATTTTATGAAAAAAGTTTTAGCAGTAATGTTGGCAGCAGCTTTAGCCATGAGCTCTTTAGCAGGCTGTACCGTGGGTTCACAGAATATGGCGGCAGCTCCGGAGACCCAGGCAGCGGCGGCCCAGGAGGATCAGGCCGCAGCACAGCCGGTTTCCATGGATGGCGTAAAGACCTATAACTTTGTATTCATTGTGAAATCCATGCAGTTCTCCTTCATGCTCAGCATGATCGATGGCGCTGAGGCGGCCGCAAAGCTGGTTCCCAATATCAACATAAAGTGTATTGGACCGGAGACTCCTTACAGCGTAGAGGAGCAGATACAGCTGGTAGAACAGGCAATCACGGATGAGGCCGATGCGATCTTGATTTGTCCGGCAGATTCGACAGGTATCGTTCCTGCAATTGAAAAGGCAAATGCAGCCGGTATCCCCATTGCGACGCCCAATACGAAGGCATACGGCGGCAATGTGCTGACCTGGGTAGGTGTTGATAACTATACAGTAGGCTATCAGCTGGGACAGGCTATGGCAGAAGCACTGAACGGACAGGGAAAGGTGGTTCTGATCGAAGGCACACCTGGTAACTCTACCTCTACAGAGCGTGTGGACGGCTACAAGGATGCTTTTGCAGAACACCCCGGTATTGAGCTTTTAGATTCTCAGCCTGCCGATTTTAATCGTGAGAAGGGCATGACTGTTATGGAAAACTTCCTGCAGCGTTATCCTGAGATTGATGGAGTGGTGTCCTGTAATAAGGATATGACTATGGGCGCTCTGGAAGCCTGCAAGGCTGCAGGTAGGCTGGAAGAGATGATCCATATTACCTTTGACGTGGACAACGACTGCCTGGATGCAATTGATGCGGGCGAGATCCTCATCACAGGCGCTCAGGAGGAGAAGAGCCAGATCGCGAATGCGATCTACAACTGCCTGCTTGCCTGCAACGGCTACAAGGTAGCTCCTGAACAGTACATCCCTATGACACTGGTGACAAAGGATAATACAAGCGATTACAGATAATATACATTAGATTTGTTGAAATAATTCGATGAAAGATATATTCGCCCTCATATCCCTGTGATATGGGGGCGGTTGAAAAGGGAGGAACTCGATGTATCTGGACTTTTTAAAAGGGAAAAATGACTATATAAGAGCCTCTGCCAGAGCTCATCAGGCAGGTTTGGCTGCCGGAACGGGAGGAAACTTAAGCGTCCGGCTGCAGGGAGAGGAGCTTATGCTGGTAAAGCCTTCAGGGATCACTCTGGGAGAGGTGGATGAAACGAATCTGATCCTGGCTGATTTTGAAGGCAGGTTGGTGGAGGGAGATATGAAACCTACAAAGGAGACTCTCCTTCACGGTGAGCTCTACAAGAGGTATCCCCATATTGGCGCTGTGGTCCATGTTCATCCCATTTATTCGATTATTGTTGCAAACGTGTTTGATGAGATGGGGCTGGTAACAAAGCAGATGAAACAGGTGATGGATATTCCTGTGCCTGTCTGTAAAATAAAAAATAACACGATCAACCGCGAAGGCATGGATATGATCCACAGCATATTTGTAAAAAATGGGGATGTACCCTGCTTCCTTTTGGAAGAGCATGGCCTGGTGGCAGTTGGAAAGACCGCGCTGGAGGCCTGTTATATTGCAGAGCTTGTGGAGGAGAATGCCAAAGTATTTTGGGAAATGCATCGGTGATGAGAGGGAAAGGGATAGGATGAAGAAAAGAACGGGAATCATAATGCTCCTGCTTCTCATCCTGGTGGGAAGCGGAATAGGCTTTTTTTATAAAAAGCAGCACAGATATGACGGGATCTATACGGCTGTTGATCCGCCTGAGGAGAGCGGGGAAATGGTGATCGAGTCTTTGAGCTTTAAGGGAGATCAGGTTACACTGATATCCGGAAATACCAAGCAGACGGTAAAATATGAAATGAAGGACGGTCAGTTCTGGCTTATTACAAAGTTCGGCAGTTTTTCCTACAAAGTACAGGTGGGGGAGGACGAGCTTATATTAGATGGAGTGACATATAGAAAATAAACGTATTATGAACAGGGGGATGCTGCAAAAGATCGCACATCCTCATTTTTATGTCTGGTGATGAAAGATATCTGTTTTTGTGAGTTATGATCATAAAAAAATATTTGATATGAACAAAAAAATTTAGCCCTTAAAACCATTGAAAAAATATACAAGATACAGTATAATCTTTACAATTTGGGCTGAAATAGCCGGAGCGTATGGAAAATGGCGTGCGCAGAAGGCGGTTTTCAGGCGAACACATAAGAAAGGACAGGTACCCCCACATGAAAGCTTACCTCATACTGGAAGATGGAACTGTATTTACCGGCACGAGCATTGGCTCGGAACGGGAAATCATTAGTGAAATCGTGTTTAACACTTCGATGACCGGTTATCTGGAAGTGCTGACTGACCCGTCTTATGCAGGACAGGCAGTTGTTATGACCTATCCCCTGATCGGCAACTATGGAATCTGCCATGAGGATATGGAATCAGCAAAGCCCTGGCCGGATGGCTATATTGTAAGAGAATTATCCCGAATCCCCAGCAACTTCCGCAGCGAGGATACCATTCAAAATTTCTTAAAAGAACATGACATTCCCGGTATCTGTGGTATCGATACAAGAGCCCTCACAAAAATATTAAGAGAAAAAGGCACCATGAACGGTATGATCACCACAAAGGAGTATACCGATCTTGGCGAGCCCATAAGCCGTATGAAGGCCTACAGCGTAAAGGGCGTTGTCTTAAAGACCACAACAAAGGAGGCCTACACCCTGCCCGGCACAGGCAAGAAGGTGGCTCTTATGGATTACGGTGCAAAGAGAAATATTGCCCGTTCCTTAAATGAACGCGGCTGCCAGGTGACAGTATACCCCGCTGACACCCCGGCAGAGGTGGTATTAAAGGAACATCCGGACGGTATCATGTTATCAAACGGCCCTGGGGATCCAAAGGAGAACACGGCTATCATAGAAGAGATCAAGAAGCTCTATGCTTCCGATGTCCCCATTTTTGCCATCTGTCTGGGACACCAGCTCATGGCTCTGGCAAATGGGATGGATACCTACAAATTAAAATACGGACACAGAGGCGGCAACCATCCGGTAAAGGATCTGGAGACAGGAAGGGTTTACATTTCTTCCCAGAACCACGGCTACGTGGTGGACATGGATACGGTGAACCCCCAGGTGGCTGTGCCTGCATTTATCAATGTCAATGACGGCACCAACGAGGGGCTGAAATATGTGGGCAAGAACATTTTTACCGTGCAGTACCATCCGGAGGCCTGCCCCGGCCCCTTAGATTCCGGTTACCTTTTCGACCGTTTCCTTAAAATGATGGAGGTGAATGACTGATGCCAAAGAATCCTGAGATCAAGAAAGTACTGGTTCTGGGCTCCGGCCCAATCGTTATCGGACAGGCAGCGGAGTTTGACTATGCAGGCACACAGGCCTGCCGCTCCTTAAAGGAGGAGGGTATCGAGGTCGTCCTGTTAAACTCCAATCCGGCCACCATTATGACAGATAAGGATATCGCAGACAGGGTCTATATTGAACCCCTGACGGTGGAGGTAGTGGAGCAGCTGATCTTAAAGGAGCAGCCGGACAGCATTCTTCCCACGCTGGGAGGGCAGGCAGGACTGAACCTTGCCATGGAGCTGGAGGATGCAGGATTTTTAAAGGAGCACAATGTCCGTCTCATCGGAACAACGGCCCTGACTATCAAAAAGGCCGAGGACCGCGAGATGTTCAAGGAGACCATGGAAAAGATCGGCGAGCCTGTGGCACCCTCTGATATTGTGGAGGACGTAAAGCAGGGCCTTAAGATCGCAGAAAAGATCGGTTATCCTGTTGTTCTGCGTCCCGCTTATACCCTGGGCGGCTCCGGCGGCGGTATTGCCCATAACCCGGAGCAGTGTGCAGAGATCCTGGAAAATGGCCTGCGCCTTTCCCGTGTGGGACAGGTGTTGGTGGAGCGGTGCATTGCAGGCTGGAAGGAGATCGAGTACGAGGTAATGCGCGACGGTGCAGGCAATGTGATCACTGTCTGCAACATGGAGAATATCGACCCGGTGGGCGTTCACACAGGAGACAGTATCGTCGTGGCTCCCTCCCAGACACTGGGAGATAAGGAGTACCAGATGCTGCGTACTTCTGCTCTTAACATCATCAGCGAGCTGGGCATCACCGGCGGCTGTAATGTTCAGTATGCCCTGAATCCGGACAGCTTTGAGTACTGTGTTATCGAGGTGAACCCCCGCGTGAGCCGTTCCTCCGCTCTGGCTTCTAAGGCTACCGGCTATCCGATTGCAAAGGTTGCGGCAAAAATCGCCCTTGGCTATACACTGGATGAGATCAAAAATGCAGTTACAAAGAAGACATATGCAAGCTTTGAGCCCATGCTGGATTACTGCGTGGTAAAGATGCCCCGTCTTCCTTTTGATAAATTTATCAGCGCAAAGCGCACCCTGGGTACCCAGATGAAGGCAACGGGCGAGGTCATGAGTATCTGTACCAACTTTGAGGGCGGGCTTATGAAGGCCATCCGTTCCCTGGAGCAGCATGTGGACTGCCTTTTGTCCTATGATTTCTCCGGCCTGTCGGACAGTGAGCTGATGGACGAGCTTCATATTGTAGATGATATGCGCATCTGGAGGATCGCCGAGGCGCTGCGCAGGGGTGTTTCCTATGAGGATATCCACGAGATCACCAGGATCGATGTGTGGTTCATTGATAAGCTGGCCATCCTGGTGGAGATGGAAAATGAGTTAAAGGCAGTGGGCGCCGGCGAGAAGGAGCTGACCACTGAGCTTTTGGCAGAGGCCAAGAGGATCGAATTCCCGGACAATGTCATTGCAAGGCTCACAGGCATTCCGCAGGAGCAGATAAAGAAGCAGCGCTATGAGAACAATATCCGGGCTGCCTACAAGATGGTAGACACCTGTGCGGCAGAGTTTGCAGCAGAGACGCCTTACTACTATTCCTGCTTTGGCAGCATCAATGAGGCAGAGGAGACCTCCGGCCGCAAGAAGGTGCTGGTGCTGGGCTCCGGTCCGATCCGTATCGGGCAGGGCATCGAGTTCGATTTCTGTTCTGTGCACAGCACATGGGCATTCAGCAAAGAGGGCTATGAGACGATCATCATCAATAACAACCCGGAGACCGTAAGTACGGACTTTGATATTGCGGACAAGCTGTATTTTGAGCCGCTGACGCCGGAGGATGTGGAGAGCATCGTGGATGTGGAGAAGCCGGACGGTGCAGTGGTGCAGTTTGGCGGACAGACAGCCATTAAGCTGACAGAGGCGCTTATGAAGATGGGCGTGCCCATCCTGGGAACTGCAGCAGAGGATGTGGATGCGGCAGAGGACAGGGAGCGCTTTGACGAGATCCTGGAGAAGTGCCGGATCCCCAGGCCTGCAGGCCATACGGTATTTACTGCAGAGGAGGCAAAGGAAGCGGCCAGAAAGCTTGGATATCCTGTGCTTGTTCGTCCTTCCTATGTGCTTGGCGGACAGGGCATGCAGATCGCCATCAACGATGAGGATATTGACGAGTTTATCGGCATTATCAACCAGATCGCCCAGGAGCACCCGATCCTGGTAGATAAGTACATCATGGGCAAAGAGATCGAGGTGGATGCTATCTGTGACGGTACGGATATCCTGATCCCCGGTATCATGCAGCACATTGAGCGTACAGGAATCCACTCAGGAGACAGCATCTCCGTTTATCCTGCCCAGGATATCACAGAGCACAATGTGGAGACCATTGTGGACTATACGGAGAAGCTGGCAAGAGCCCTTCATGTAAAGGGCATGATCAACATCCAGTTTATTGTGGACGGGGATGATGTGTACATTATCGAGGTAAACCCGCGCTCCTCCCGTACCGTGCCTTATATCAGCAAGGTGACAGGCATCCCGATCGTGCCCCTGGCAACGCAGATCATCTGCGGCCATACCATCCGGGAGCTGGGATATACGCCCGGACTCCAGCCTGCAGCCGATTATATTGCTATCAAGATGCCCGTATTCTCCTTTGAGAAGATCCGCGGCGCTGATATCAGCCTGGGACCGGAGATGAAGTCCACAGGTGAGTGCTTAGGCATTGCAAAGACCTTTAATGAGGCCCTTTATAAGGCCTTTGAGGGAGCAGGGATCCGCTTGCCCAAATATAAGAACATGATCATGACAGTCCGGGAGAGCGACCATGAGGAGGCAGTGGATATTGCCCGCAGGTTTGAGGCGGTGGGCTACAAGATCTTTGCCACAAGAGGTACGGCAAGGACATTAAAGAAGCATGGCATCAAGGCCTATGAGATCCGCAAGATCGAGCAGGAATCCCCGAATATCCTGGACCTTGTGCTGGGCCACCAGATCGATCTTATCATCGATATCCCGGCCCAGGGAGCAGAGAGAAGCCATGACGGCTTTATTATCCGCCGCAATGCCATTGAGACAGGCGTACATGTGCTCACAGCCATGGATACGGCAGAGGCCCTGGTGACGAGTCTGGAGAACAGGGCAAAGGAGCTGACCCTGATCGATATTGCCACAGTAAACGGACATACCTGCTGACGCAGGCATCACCATGCATGAAAGTCGATTGCTCCGTGCTGACGCATTGGGCATACCTGAATTTAGTGCCGCCTCACGGCGGCGGGACTTTCATAGTAAAAAAATGCTTAGACGGGAATAACACAGGAAGAGGACAGGAAAATGCAGAAATCAACCATGGTAAATCTGCACAAAAATCTTGTCCTCTTTCTGCGCATAAATCCGAAATTTCAGAAAATGCCGCTTGCTTTCTGACATAAAAAGAAAATTTATGGTAAACTAAATATATTATAAAATGAGGAAAGCAGGCGGTTTATATGTTTGAAAAAGGCCAGTATATTATTTACGGCATACGGGGTGTCTGTGAGGTCATGGATATTACTACAGTTGACCGGCCGGGAGGCCCCCAGGGGAAGCTTTACTATGTCCTGCGCCCCTACTATCAAAAGGACAGTAAGATCGTGGCTCCGGTGGATTCGGAGAAGACCATAACGAGACCTCTCCTGACAAAGGAGGAGGCAACCAATCTGATCGAGCGTATCGGAGAGATACCGGAGATGAAGGTGATAAATGATAAGCAGCGGGAGGAGCGCTACAAGGAGGCATTAAAGACCTGCGACTGCAGGGTATGGATCAGTATGATAAAGGCCCTCTATCTGCGCAAGCAGGACCGCATAGAGCACGGAAAAAAGATGACCGATCTGGACGAGAGGTATTTCCGCACAGCGGAGGAGAACTTGTATTCCGAACTTGCGATTTCCCTGGGAGTGCCCAGAGAGGAGATGGTGGGATACATCAAGGAACGTGTACTGGCCTGATATGACAAAGGAAGGCTGCGCTGCTGCCCCCGGCGGCTTTGACGCTCCTGTAAGATCAGATCATCCGATAAGAAAAGCTTCGGCAGAAGGCTGTATTGCCTGCCGAAGCTTTTTTGATTGGCAATGCCGCTATTCGATCACAGTGCCTGCATTGCCCTTCAGGCTGGCCTTTGCCATACCCAAGGAGGTGATGATGGCCTTTCGGCCCTTTCCGCTTTCCAGAAAATCCACAGAGGCGGAAACCTTTGGCAGCATGGAGGCAAACTCAAACTGTCCCTGGCTGATATAGTCCTTTGCCTCCCCGATGGTCATATGACGGATGGGCTGCTCCTGGTCTGTACCGTAGTTCAGCGTCACATTGTCCACACTTGTGAGGATCATCATCACATCTGCATCGATCTCCTTTGCCAGGAGGCCTGTTGCCAGATCCTTCTCAATGATGGCGCTGGCGCCTCTTAAATTATAGCCCTGCTCCATTACGGGAATACCGCCGCCTCCGCAGGCAATGACCACCTGGTCGGCATCCATGAGAGCCTTGATGGCGTCGATCTCCACGATCGCAACAGGATTTGGGGAAGCCACGATACGGCGGAAACCGCCCTCTACCTCTTTTACATGGTTGCCCTTTGCCTCCTCAGCCTCAGCCTCCTCTTTTGTCATGATCCTTCCAATGGTTTTGATGGGGGTATAGAAGGCCTCGTCATAGGGGTCTACCATGACCTGTGTCAGGACGGTGCTCACAGGTTTATAAATGCCCCGTTTGATGAGCTCTGACCGAAGGCCGTTCTGCAGGTCATAGCCAATGTAGCCCTGACTCATGGCAGAGCATACAGACATGGGAGCGTTGCTGTAGCCCTCGTGCTGCTTGCCGAACTCGTTCATCGCTGTGTGGATCATACCTACCTGTGGAGCGTTGCTGTGAACGATGGCAACCTGCCAGCCCTCCTGGATGAAATCTGCAATGATCTTAGAAGTCTTTGCAACTGCTGCTTTCTGTTCAGGGAGATTTGTCCCCATATCCTTGTGGCCGATGGCCAAAACAATCCTTTTTTTTGCCATAATCCATACCTCGTTTCGTCTCAAGATTCTCTCTGCCCTGGCTGGGCTAAACTTAGGTTTATTATAGGGTAATCTGGAAGAAATTGCAATGAAAAGAGAAAAAAGGA
>ULTO01077154.1_pt1 | contig 10481 bp, 9 predicted proteins | sample 1957601 | NCBI WGS metagenome assembly ULTO01 (sample SAMEA4835734, study PRJEB28245) | human gut metagenome | biome: gut microbiome; material: fecal sample | place: Denmark | collected 2008 | reverse complement strand
GCTATTGATGGAGTATTGGATAACTTCAAGGCATTCAAATCTTTCTGTTTCATGTCTGCCACCCCGATTGACACAGAATTGAAGCCCAATGTTTTGGATGGTGTCACGGAATATGTTGCCGATTGGAAAGAACCGCTTCAATTATATATTCTCCCCTATCAGACCAACAAGCCTTATCAGTTTGCAGCCAATGTTATCAGCAAGTATAAACAGCAAGGCTATTTGGAAGTGAACGGACATAAATCAGAGGAAGCCTATTTTTTCTTGAATAGCGTACAAGAGATAGCGCACATCATCAAACAATGTGGGCTGACTAATGATAATTGCAGGGTTATATGCGCCAATACAAGCCATAACCAAAAGAAACTGGATGAAATGAAAATATCCGATTCGGTAAGTCCTGCAAGGATGTTCAACTTCATCACCTGCAAATCATTCGAGGGTGCGGACTTTTTCTCTGAAACTGGGCTTTGTTTCGTTATCAGCAATGTCTATAAGAAGCAGACTTTGGCAAGCATAGACATTGACATACCCCAAATAGCAGGGAGAATCAGAAACAGGGAAAACCCGTTAAGGCATACGGTCATTCACATATTCAACACCAAGAAAGATGACATGTTTGCCAGCTATGAGGAAGTAAAGAAAGAGACTTTCAGACAACTTGAAATAGCGGAGGAAAGGGTTAAGGCATACAACTCCTTTTCAACGGATGCCAAGAAACAGCAGGCTAAAGAGGTCAAGGATTCCTTATATATAAGGTATAACAACGGTATGTTTGAGGTAAATGACAGGGCGGTAAACTATATCCTGTATGAATACAAGCTGATGCACCAAATATACCAATCGAAAGAGGACGTTGCGGATGCCTATGCTAATGCAGGTTTTAACTATGGCAATATCCAATGGAAGAGGCTACCAAGCAATGAGATTGGAAAACTGGGCAAGCGGATTGCGTTTGCTGAAATAGCGCAGAAATACTATGACCTGCAATATAGCTTTGACAATGGCAGGGCAGAAATTGAAAGGCAATACCCTTTCATCCGTGAAGCGTTCCAACTGTTAGGCTTTCAAGAGATACGTAGGTTAAGAAGCAAGAAAGCTGTTGAAGAAGCCTTGCTGCAAGCCAAGTTAGCCAATAAACCAAGCCGTACTGAAATGTTCCGGTTACTTTTGCAAATGATAGAAATCGGCAGATTTTACCCGACAGCGGAGTTGCAGGAAATCTGTGAACAATTCCATCTTTCAAAGATTAAGGAATTGAGGGAATGGTACAATATCGAGAGTGGGACAAAGCGGATAAACGGCGTTCCACGAAGCGGATATTGGATTAGGAGTTTGACAATAAAAATCCATTGATTATGAGTTTAAACATAAGGAAAGGGGATATGTACAAGTTCATTGATTTTACTTGGAATCCCATTAAAGGAAAGTGTTTGCACGATTGCAGCTATTGCTACATGAAACAGATAAACCCAAATGCCAATCTGCCAAGACTGGCAGAGCACGAACTCAATACATATCTTGGTTATGGCAGGTCTATCTTTATAGGCAGTTCCACAGATATGTTCGCAGAAAATATACCATCCGAATGGATTAAAAGGGTGTTGGATTATTGTTATCAGAATAGTAACATGGAACAACCAAACACTTATCTGTTGCAGTCCAAGAACCCCAAGAGATTTTTGGAATTTATCAATCATCCGCTTATGAAACGTGTGGTATTCTGCACGACCATTGAAACCAACCGTTTCTACCCGGAGATAATGAATAATGCCCCGAAGATTGGGGAACGGGTGGAGGCTATGGAAGAGATAGCAAGGCTTGGACGCTCCACAATGGTAACGGCAGAACCTTTGATGCAGTTTGACCATGAAGAAATGGTATCTTTTATCAGAAAGTGCAAGCCTAAGTTGGTGAACATAGGAAGAAACTCTTGCAGGAGAACTGTACTGCCAGAGCCTGCCCAAGAAGAAGTACGGCTACTCATTGCGGAACTGGAATCGTTTACTAAGGTGAACGTGAAAGATAATGCTTTGGAATGGTGCAAGTAACGACAGAGAAAGAAAGTTGGAGGAAACCTGTAATATGGTGGAATCCGACTTTTGCTTTTTAGGCAGAGTTATATAGCACCTACTTTACAATATACCATATACAGCTAATGACATTAAAAAGACTACCTTATTAAAGAATCACCTATATTCAGTTTGGCTGAAAGTCAAGAGAACAAATATATAAGGTACTTAGTGCAGAAAGCCCCCTCCCCATGCAGCCAGTAACCTAAAATATATAAGAGTGGCTGTCTTTACGGTCTACAACCCAAATTAGTCCCCCCTCTGTACATTGATATAAAAAGAATTATTAATCATTTAAACTTTTATCAATATGAATAATTTAGTTATCATGCCAACAGAGAAAAGAACTTTGAATTTAGGAGAGTATGCAGAAGAAGCTACTATAATTGTGGAAGAAACTGCAAAGCCTAGTATTACTTTTTTGGAAGCAAATACAGATTCTATCACACTGGAAGAACTTACAAACAAATGTGTTGTGCCTACTTGGGCTAACTTGGAATCAACCATTTCACACCAAGACTTTGTTTCTTGTGTGCATGAGGCTGCAAATTCATTCTATGCAGGTGAAAAGGTGAACTTTCCAGAAATAAGAGTTTCACACATAGTACGTGGCAGAATACCGTCCGCACTAGGTAAGAAAGCAAGTGAACTGTTAGAATGTGAAAAGACACAATTCTATCAAAGACTTGCATTTGCTTTTACTGTTCCGACCATTTTTGAAACAATAAGAGGGCAAAAACTTGAATTGTGCATAGGTGGGGTAAGAAATTACAGTGACTTAAATCTGTACCGTTCTTCCAAAGGCTTAGAAAAGTTTTCCGTCTTTATTGGCTGGAGAATGAAAATTTGTTCTAATCAGATTCTTACTGGTGAGGGTGTGAGATTCAACATGGAAGTAACCAATATTAGTGAACTTTACAGAAATGTACTGGAATTGCTTAACAGCTTCAATGCAGCCAAAGAAATACATTTGATGCAGACATTATCAGACACTTATCTATCTGAAACACAGTTTGCACAAGTGGTAGGCAGAATGAGAATGTACCAAGCACTTTCACCAGCAAGACAGAAAGCAATACCAAGACTTCTAATCACTGACAGCCAAATAAATAGTGTGTGCCGTGATTATTACACAAATGAAGTGTTTGGAGTGAAAGACAATGCCATATCTCTTTTTGATTTTCACAATTTACTCACACAGTCAAACAAAAATAGCTATATAGACAGCTATTTACAACGTGGGGTAAATGCTACAGAGGTAAGTGTTGGATTAAACAATGTATTACAAGGACTGGATAATAAATATTCTTGGTTCTTGGGCTAAACTAACTGAAAGGGCATCTATTTAATAGGTGTCCTTTCTTTTTTAACAACTTAAAAATACTACAACATGGAAGATGATGGAAAATTGATTTTATGGGGTACATTGGTAGTTATACTACTGATAATAATTGGTATTATCAATCCTTTTTTGCTGATACTGATTTTATCCATCTTTATTTATATACAATCATAGTTGCACTTTTTTATTGGAATGGGACAAAGTTTGAAATTTCTGTTATTATCATACCATTTTCAGAAATAGAGAATTTTGTCTCGTTCTCTAATATACAGTAACTTTCAAAAAACTGCAATGTAAGAGAAACTGCAAATAATGGTTATATATAAATCTGATAGGACATGCTTCCAAGCCAAACAGATTGCGATAACGTAATTAATTCCGCACTGGCGCAAGCGTAAGAAAATTATCTTTAAAAAAAGACATGATACGGCTTGTAGTTTATGGTATGTGCGATTTTGGGAACTGCTTATATGCCGTATCAATCTACTAATTATTTAGCTATGCTATAAAATAATTTCTGAATTATGCAAATATCTGCAAAGTGCTGAAATGCAGTCTGTTTTGATAATCCAAATTAAACATATAGCTTTGCAGTGTCCGTTTACAAAATCCCATTTATTTAATCATTTAAAATTTATCAGCTATGAGTAATCTTAAAACTTACTTTAAGAAAAGTGTGTCCGTATGTAAGAAAAGCTCTGCCTATATAAGAGCGATACCCGTTTTTGCAAAAGCACTATATCATGCAATGGTGGGTAATGGAAATTATAAGGTATCATTTACCAAAATAGGACGAAAATGGTACTGCAATGTTCCGGGTTTTCCCAAAGAGCTGTTTGAACATACTCTGATGGTTGGTGGTGCATCCAACTATCTTGAATATTACTCTCGTGGAGAAAATGAGATTGTGGCTACTATCAGAATTGCTAAAGAATGGGAAGATAAGTTTTATTGCGGAGTTAGATTATATAAGGTAAGTTCCACCTTAACGGGTGGTGCTTTCTATAAAGACCCAAGCGGAAATTTTGGTGAAGAACTTTGGCTTTGTCCCGTTACCCTATTCTTATTGGGCAAATACCCGAAACTAATCTTTATCTATAAGATTAACAAGAACTACCTGCATTGTCCCATCTGTATTGAGTGATTGAGCAAATTTATCCTCACAGATACCGCTATAATTGCAAATGAATCATTAATTTTGTGGTCTAATTAACTAAAAACACAATAGATATGGAAGATATGTTCTCTTTAGGCAATGTTGGATTGTGGAGAATGGCAAACAATGGCTATATATCACTAACTGGAGAGGTGGGTGAATTATTTATTGCCAAAATTTTAGGAACTATCATTCTTAAATTGAAATATAAAGATATTGTTTACGCAGTTTCAAAAAACGCAAATGAAAGATATTTTAGAGTACCAACCTCGGAAGGTGGATATTTCTTCTACTTTGACAGCTTTAATGAATTAAAAGAGACTATTGAAAAGAATAAATAACAATCTGATTTTTTTTAAAGTTCGCAGTATTTGCGGACTTTTTTTATACCCATTATGAAGATAGATACTTCTTTCATTCATTACTTAGTTAGGCAACAAACCCATATACCTTATAATCTCTAATAGAACTACATCTTTCAATCCGCAGAAACTACGGGTACTTTTTTCGGGAAGAAATCTTCTTATAGTCCCCATTCAAAAAAAGTACCTGCTTATGCTATTACAAAGAAAAGAAGCTGATATTACCTAATTATCTATTACAGATATGTTTTGGAACACTTGGAACTGCATTTATCAGCTTTTTATATGTCGCTATTCAAAACCTTTCACTAACTTTGCAACAATTTCAGAGGTCTTAATGCGTTAAGACACTGAAAGGACATATTTAACGAAAGGTGTTATTGAGATTATCTTCTATAATCAAATCTCGCAAATTTGAAAAGGCATGAAGATGATAGCAATAGCACCCCACCATTTGATACATACCTACCTTATATCCATAAGGGTCTTAGATATTGTCAAAATTGGTGTGGGTTGCTATTGTTTTATCCATGCCAAGGGCAATGCGAGAGCCTGATTATAGGATAAAGCAAATATAGTTCCCACACCTTATTTTTTATCTGTCTCTTTAGGGAATTAGAGAGCATAAATGAATCGTAATTATGTTTAAAGAGAACAGAAAATTAGTTGATTCTTGGACTTTTGATTGGTTTAACCAAAGAACAGGACAGCAATTAATAAGAATGAAACTCTATGAATGTTCGGGATTTTTAGCAACGAGCAAATATGTAATAGAATTTGAGAATAAATGCGGCTTTGTTTTCCATTCAGAGAATTATGTAAGTGTTAGTGACAGTTTGCTAATGGGTTATTTTTTTGAAATACACATGGCAATCATTATGGATAAGTACATACTTGGAGAAGATGAGGGATTTTGTTTTAACCAAATCAAGAAAGCGGACTTTGAAGTAATGAATAGTTTATATTGGTCTGAATTTAATGAAACATATCCGAATGGAAACGGATGGAACTTTAATCCACGCACTAAAAACTATTTCGCTTTTTTTCATGGTGAGTATGATTGTGAGAAAAGACAGCATGATATTATCAAGGCACTCAATATTACTGCATGGGGACAAAATGGTACAGATTTTATAAATCTGAAAATTAGCAATAAATCAGCCTTTCTTGAAAGCGAAAACGGAAAGAAAATATATGAGTTTGAAAATTCAGACCATATATTATTTTTAGCGGAACATAGCTATTATCTAAAACAAAGAATGTCCATAAACGGATATTCATTACTGCAATCATATTACAAATAGAAAGGCACAAGTGTAATACCATCATTTAATTGTGCTGTATTTATATATAAACAATTTACTATCAGATAAATAGCATGAAATATATATTATTTTGTTTTATTGCATTAAATATAATAGCGTGTACATCACAAAAGGAAAGTTATACGCAAGAACAATTATATGAGAAAATGTCTTCAGGAGTAGTGCTTGTTCAGAATACATATAACTATAAAGTTTCTAACGAGAAGTACAGTTCTTATTATATACTAACTACAAGAGATAGATACACTTGCCATAAATATGATTATCAAACGTATGATAGCATAAAAGAAAATTATAATAATACAATATATGGAACTGGATTTTTCTTAAATAACAAACAGACTATAATAACAAATAGCCATGTTATTAATCCTACAATAGATACAGTACAGCTATGCAATTCCATTAAGGCACATCTTATTAATGAAATAGAAAAACATACAAAGCTCTTAGATGCAAATATAGAACTTAAGTCTTACTGTATTAATAAGTTGTCTAATAATGAGAGTTTATCTAACTTAGAAAGAGAGTTCTTCAATAAATGCGATGAATATATCAAAACTCAACGAGATATTTCTACTGAATTATTGAAAGAGCTACAAGATGAAGATTTTGAGAAGAATTATAAAATTCGTATTGATGCACAAATAGGAGTTGCTTTGAACGGAAATAAAATATCATCAAACAAAGATTTTGAGAAAGTCACTGTAATAAAAGATGTTCCGAATTACGATTTAGGAATAATAGCACCATTTGGAATTACTTCCTATGTGTTTAGTAATTCTGATGAAAATTATAAGAATAGATATGTTTTCAAATTACCAAATGAAACGAATAATAGTAAGAGTAATGAAGAACTTAAATTATATATGATTGGTTTTAATAGAGGTCCCAATTTAGCCCTAACTAATGAAGGAATAAAGGCTCAAATAACCCAAGGAAATATCAGCCAAAACACTGATAGCATTAAGATAATGTACTCAATACCTGCTCTACAAGGTTCAAGTGGTAGCCCAGTTGTTAATCAATACGGAGAATTGGTAGCTGTAAATTTTGCAGGGATAAGTACTACGCAAGGATTTAACTACGGAATCAAGGCAGAACGTCTAAAAGAAATTTTAAATGATACGGGCATTCAAGAACGTATTAATGCCGTAAACAGACAAGAATGATAAGCAATGAAAAATTTTATTATCCTTTTAATTAGCATAGCTACATTTATAGCCTGCACCAAACAAAAAGCGGAACAAGTTTCTACCATAGACAGCACTTTACAAGTAAGTGTTGATTCTATCCTGCAAAACAAGCTATCCGAACTTAATGCTACGGTAGGGCAAGTTATTATAATGGAAGTACGGACGGGAGAAATTAAAGTTTCTGTTGGTTCTGATTCTATTCTGCAAGAATCGGGATTAGCGCGTATCGCTTCACTTTTGGCAGTATTGGAAACAAAGGCAGTCAAACTATCCGATTCGATAGATGTTGCAGATGGTGTCTTAGCTATTGGTAAAGATACATTGTGCGACCATAATTGGTATAGGGGTGGATATGGAAAAATCACAGTGGAACAAGGCTTTGGAGTAGCATCCAATATCGCCAATTACAAAATAGTAAAAAAAGTATTTGAGAATGAACAAGCCTTTTCGGAAGCACTTGCAAAGTATGGTTATCAAGTGAAAGACACAAGTCTTGTTTATAATCCTTTGGGATATGGCATTCTCACCACTCCATTACAGAACTTGACTTTCTTTAATTACATAGCTAAAAGTAAGACTGCCATAAAAGAAACATTGGAATACTCTGTTTCTAATGGATTAGCTAAACCTGCCCAATCAGATAAAGTTAAAGTAGCTGGAGCAACGGGAACAATTCAACTTCCGAACGGTGAATATGCGGTAGAATTTTGCGGTTACTTCCCTGCCGATAATCCGAAATACAGTGTTATCGTTACCATTAATAAGACAGAATTACCTGCAAGCGGTGGACTGATGGCAGGTGATGTTTTTAGGCAGATTGTTGATATTATGAATGAAAGATAATGAGAAGATTGCTATTTATCATTATTGGGCTACTTAGTTTAGCGGCTTGCAAAACAGACAAGACATCTGTTCCGCAAGAATTTGAGTGCTTTAATCAGCCACATATATACATAAAATACAAACAGCCTATAAACGGATATACAGTAAAGGTTATGTGGTTGCAATATGGTGAGGTAGGTAATGCTCTATTCTGTTTAGAGAAACAAGGAGTACAATACTACTACTTTGCGGAGAAATGGACTGATAAGATTCTGTATGATAAGGGTAACACATATCCGCACAACACAGTTATAGAGTTGGATTATACGGCTAAATTAAAGAGCGAAGAATACCTTTCGGATGATTCTCCTTTCTTCTTTTCTGATGTTGATTTTGACGGAGAAGAGGAGTTCATTATCAACCGCTATAAAAGTGGTTCAAGGGATTCCAATGCTTATGATGTGTACGACGTCAGCCCATACGGTTACTTTATACAGAAAACAGAAGTACCATTTACAGAGTTGGAAAACGGACAATGTAAGTTTGATTCAGAGAACAAGACTATTACTGTTTTTGGCTCTAATGGATGGAACAACGCTATTAGGCATATCTACCAACTAAAAGACAGAAAATTTGAATTAGTACAATCAGAATAACTATTTCAAAATCAAACGAAATGAAAACATTTAGATTTATTGGAATGGCTTTATTAGCCATAGTAATGTGTGTGAACTTTGCTTCTTGCAGTAGTGATAATGATGAAGAAAGTAACGGTGGTAAATCAACACAAGAACTGTTACAAGGCGTATGGTATGATGCCTATACAGACGATTGTCCCTACTTTATTGTCGAGAAAGGCTATTGCTACTTTGCCAACCAACCCTCAACAGTTTACTATGTTGAGAAGTACAAATACACTTTTGATTCTAAAAACAATACGCTGATGTGCTATGGATATGATGAAGAAAGTGATACCTACGATAATGAGCCGTGGTATATAAGAGTTAAATCTGTATCAGATACCAAACTTACAAAAAATCTCTGGAAAAGGCTAATAAAAAGGAGGAAATGTCTTCGTAATGCTTGTTTATAAGGCGTTTGCGAGGACAAAAGAGGACAGACAAAAAAAACGGGGTAATGCAAATGAAAGCGGATTTATGAAGCCGTTAGGTTTTCAAATCATTACCCGCCGAAATGTGATTTTTAACACGTGGCACTGACATTTTCTCCGTATGGCTGTGTTTGGCTTACAAGGTCTAACTCGTTGATACTTAATTTTGCAATCAAAAAAAATGAGTATGGCAAGAAGTACATTCAAAGTGCTGTTCTACGTGAACGGCAGCAAGGAGAAGAACGGTATTGTCCCCATTATGGGACGGGTGACAATCAACGGGACTGTGGCGCAGTTCAGTTGCAAGCAGAACATCCCGAAGACACTTTGGGACGTGAAAGGGAACAGGGCGAAAGGCAAGAGCCAGGGGGCACGGGACATCAACCTCGCCCTTGACAACATCAAGGCGCAAATCATCAAGCACTACCAGAAACTTTCCGACCGAGAGGCGTTCGTGACGGCGGAAATGGTGCGCAACGCTTATCAGGGAATCGGCAGCGAGTATGAGACGCTTATCCGGGCGTTTGACAAGGATTGCGCCAACTTCCTCAAACGTGTGGGAAAAGACCGCACCATCGGCACATACAAGGTGATGATGCGTGCGAGGAACTATGTGGCGGCTTTCATCAAGTCGTTCTACAAGCGCACGGATATGTCGATGCTCGAACTGACACCCGACTTCATCAAGGAGTTTGCGGCTTATCTTACTGCCGAACGGGGGCTGAAGAACGCCACGATATGGCTCAACTGCATGTGGCTGAAGGGCGTGGTGATGCGTGCGCATTATAACGGGCTGATACCGAGAAACCCTTTTGCGCAGTTCCATATCAGCCCGAACGTGAAGGAGCGTGAGTATCTGACGGAGGACGAGATAAAGACCATCATGACACACGAGTTTGAAAATCCCACACTCACACTGGTGCGTGACCTTTTTATCTTCGCCTGCTTCACCGCCCTTAGTTTCGTGGACATGAAGGAACTGACCACGGATGAAATCGTGGAAGTGAACGGAGAGAAATGGATAATCGGCAAGCGGCACAAGACCGATGTCCCTTTCCAAGTGAAACTGCTTGATATTCCCATGCAGATAATCGA
>ULTO01016874.1_pt1 | contig 10490 bp, 10 predicted proteins | sample 1957601 | NCBI WGS metagenome assembly ULTO01 (sample SAMEA4835734, study PRJEB28245) | human gut metagenome | biome: gut microbiome; material: fecal sample | place: Denmark | collected 2008 | reverse complement strand
CGCCGCCGTGACTGCCCATGGCGGGGATGATGCAGGGCTCGCCGCCCTGTGCCCGGACAAAGGCCGCCAGCTTCTTCAGGATCAGGGGCATGTTGGCGATCTGGCGGCTGCTGCCGGTCAGCACCACCCGCATTCCGGGTCGAATGCGAGCCTTCAGCTTTTCGTCATTCAGCTTTTCCCGCAGAACCGCCGCCACATCAGAGATGCCGTCACGGTCGAACCGCTGCCGCACGCGGCACATTCCGGGGATGGGTACTTCCTCCAAAACCTTTCGGAGTCCTGATTGTTCTTTGATTTCCGTAAGCGATCAGTTCCTTTCCTTGTTTTTCTTCGGCGCGGACAGCACCTGCGCCAGCCGCACGGCGCACGCGGCCTCCGGCAGCAGCGCGGCTTCCATGGCCTTTTCCGTGATGTGCAGCAGCGGATTTACCGGGAAGCCGATAAACCGTCCCCGCAGCAGCAGATACAGGCCCTGACGCCCGGTCCGCAGGGAGTATTCTCCCGGCAGCTGCTCCAGCAGCGCTCTGGCCGCCGGCGGCACGTCCGTCTCACCGGATGTCAGCCGCAGCTCCGGAAACGTTGCGCTGTCGTTGGTGACGTGCAGCAGCATACCGTTGAACATAGCGTTCAGCCCATCCTTCCTGACCGGGAAGGTCACATCCGCCATTTTCAGGCGGAAGCCGCCTTTACAGGTTGTCACCAGCTCGCGGCTCAGGAATGCCTTGCCTGTGTCACCGGCCATAAGACCGGCCTCCTGAAACTCCCAGGCGGTAAAGCCCGCCTTGGGGAGATAGGTGAAATCGCTCATGCCCCGGCACACGTTTTCCCGGAGAAGGCTCTCCCGTGCGGTGCGCTTATATCTGGCGGTCAGCGGGCGGATCAGCGCCAGATATGCCGCCAATGCGGCCGCCACCAAGCCGTACAGCAGACCGCCGCGGCCCTTGACGAAGATCAGGAAGCCCAACGCCAGTACTGCCAGGAAGTAGATCAGATTGGCCAGCAGCACCGTCAGGCGTGCTTTTTTCAGCTTGGCGACGGTTTCTTTCATATGTTACACCTCAGCCCATTCTTTCCCGGCCCAGCGGGGATGGTCGTATACCTTCTTGTCCGCCACATAGGGCCACTTCTTGCCGTCGCACACAGCCAGGCAGCCCTCCACGCACATGGTGGCCATCTTGATGACCGCCTCGCGGGTCTGGGCGGCGCTGTGGGGACTGACGATCACGTTGGGGCAGTGCAGGATCTCGTCATCCGTGCGGGTGGGCTCGTTCCAGAACACATCCAGCCCCGCACCGGCGATCTCGCCCGCCTTCAGCGCCGCGCACAGATCCGGCTCGTTGACCAGACCGCCGCGTCCGCAGTTGATCAGCAGCGCCGTGGGCTTCATGGCCTTCAGCTCGGCCATGGCGATGGTATTGTTGGTAACGCCCTCAATCAGCGGCATCTGCACCACCACCACCACCACATCGGCGGCGCCCAGGGCCTCGAATTTGTCGTCGTACTTTTCCACGCCCAGCTCGGCCATCTGCTCCTTCGTCAGGAAGCTGTCGTAGGCGATGACCTTCATGTCCAGCCCCTGGCACAGATGGGCCGCGATCTTGCCGATGGTGCCCAGGCCCACCAGCAAGCAGACCTTCTGCTCGACCTCGAAGGCCTTGTGGGCGTCGCGGATCTTCCAGTTGCCCTTACGCTGCTCCACATCGCCCTCCACCAGATTCTTCGACAGTGCCAGCATCAGCGTGACAACATGCTCGGCCACGCTGCGGTTGTTGGCGCCGGGGGTGATGACCACCGGGATGCCCAGCCGCGTGGCGGCCTCCACATCCACGGAGTCGTAGCCGATGCCCGTGCGTCCGATGACCTTCAGCGCGGGGCTGGCCAGCATGGACGCCTCGTCGATGGCGCCCTTGTCCGCCACGCGGACGATCAGCGCGTCGGTGTCCTTCAGATGCTCCGGATAGTGATGGGGATTGGCGTCATGCGCCACAAAAATGTCGGCCTTGCCCTCCAGCAGCTCCATGCCCTCCCGGCAGACCGCTTCCGTCATAGTAATCTTCATATGTCCTCCTTCACGCCTGCGCACCGGCGGCTTCCCGTTTGGCGTTGGCCATGCGGATGCCGTAGTCCATGGCGTTGATCAGGCTCAGCTCGTTGGCGTGGCCGTCTCCGGCATGGCCGAAGCCGGTGCCGTGATCCACGCTGGCGCGGATGATGGGCAGCCCCAGCGTCACATTGACGCCGGCCACGGCGTCCCAGTGTCCCTCGGCCCTGTTGTACACAAAGCCCTTGACCTTCAGGGGAATGTGGCCCTGGTCGTGATACATGACCACCACGATATCGTACCAGCCGCCGATGGCCTTGGAGAACACCGTGTCCGGCGGCGTGGGCTTCTTCTCGGGAATGTTGATGCCCTCTGCCAGCGCGGCGTCGATGGCGGGCTGGATCTCCTGGATTTCCTCGGTGCCGAACATGCCGTTTTCGCCGCAGTGGGGGTTCAGACCGGCCACGCCGATCTTGGGATGCTTGATGCCGATGGCCTTGCACCCGGCGTCAGCGATGCGGATCACATCCAGCACCCGCTCCTTCTTCACCAGGTCGCAGGCTTGGCGCAGGGAGACGTGGGTGGAGACGTGGACCACACGCAGATCCTCGTGGGCCAGCATCATGGTGTACTTGGAGGTGTGGGTGTAGTCGGCGTAGATCTCCGTGTGGCCGCTGTAGTGATGGCCGGCCATGTTGATGGCCTCCTTGCTCAGCGCGTTGGTGATGGTGGCGTCGATCTGCCCCTCCATGGCCAGCTGGATGACCGTCCTGACATACTGGAAGGCCGCCTCGCCGCCCAGCGCCGTCGCACCGAGCCCGAAGGGAGCGGGGTGTGCGGGATCGCCGGGGATATCCTGGGGCTTCACAAGCCCCAGATCGTATACGTCGATGGTGCCGTAGGCAAAGGCCGCCTCGCTGACCGAGGTGATCCGGCGTACCTTCATGTCGATGCCGGAAACGGCCTTCGCCGTCTGTGCGGCGTACTCCATGCAGCTGACGCCGCCGACCACCAGCGGGCGGCAGCGGTCATAGACCGCCCGGTCAGCCAGAGCCTTTACTGTGATCTCCGGGCCGTTTCCGAAGGGGTCGCCCATGGAAATGCCCAAAATCGGAAGCTGATTCATCTCCGTACCCTCCTTAGCACATGCCCTTGTCCTTGTTTTCCTGCAGTACCTTCTCCAGAGCCTCCAGGCCCTCCTGGGGCAGCTGGTTGAAGGGAGCGCGGCACTTGCCTACATTGTAGCCCAGCATAGCGACCGCCGTCTTGACCACCGTATTGGGGTTGCCGTACTTGAATACGGCGCGGAAGCTGGCGATGGAGTTCTGCGCGGCCTGGGCCTCGTCCAGCTTGCCCGCCTTGAACAGCTCATAGATGCTGGAGAGGACCTTGGGATACACGTTGGAGCATCCGGCGATGCCGCCCACGCCGCCCTCCTTCAGGGCGGGCAGGATCAGCGAGTCGTTGCCGGACAGCACGGAGAAGTCCAGATCCTTCGTCAGCTGGATATACGCCTTCAGATTCTCCCAGTCGCCGCTGGAATCCTTGGCGCCCTTGATGACCTCCACATCCTTGGCCAGCCGGCACACGGTCTCCGGCAGCAGCTTGTTGCCGGTACGCGCCGGGATGTTGTACAGCACGATGGGGGTGTCCACATGAGCGGCGACCGCACAGTAGTGGTCATACAGCTCCTGCTGGGAGGCCACGGCAAAGCTGGGGGTAATGATGGACAGGATGTCCGCGCCCAGGCGCTCCGCCTCACGGCTGAGGGTGATGGTGTCGCGGGTGCTGACGCAGCCGGTGCCGGCGTAGACGGGAACCCGGCCCTTCACCTGGTCGATGGGGCCTCCAGCACGCTGATCTTCTCCTCCATGCTGAGGATGTAGCCCTCGCCGTTGGTGCCAAAGGGGAAGATGCCGTGCACGCCCCCGGCGATGAGCCGCTCGATCTGACGGCGCAGTTCGTCCAGGTTCACGCTCTCATCGGCGTTCATCGGGGTCAGGATCGGCGTAATAATGCCCTTGATCGGTACACATTTCATAATCATATCCTCCATCGCAGTATCATTCAGTTTCAGTGATTTACATGATCTCCAAATAGATATTTCTGGCGTCCTCCGGCGTTACCGTCCGCATGTTGTTCACCAGCAGACGCTGCACCTGCATACCGGCCTTTACCAGCCCGTCCAGATCCTCTCGGGGAACATTAAACTCGGAAAGACTGGTGGGGATATCCAGGTGCCGGACGATCTGTCCCATGCGCTCCACCACCCAGGCGCTCTTTTCCGCCTCGGTCGTGCAGGTCTTTTCACCGTGTACGATGCGGTCATAGGCCACGGCCAGCTTGCCGCGGATCACCGGCTCGTTGAACTTCATGACCGGCACCAGCAAGATGGCGTTGGAAACGCCGTGGGCGATGTGATACTTGCCGCCCAGCGGATAGCTCAGGGCGTGTACGGCGGTGGTGCCGGAGCAGGTGATGGCGACACCGGCGTAGAACGCGGCGATCTGCATCCGGTTCTTTGCCTCCATGGCGTCCGGATCGCCGCAGGCCGTCTCGATGTTGTTCATGATCAGATCGAACGCCTCCAGGGCGAAGATGTCGCTGAAGGGATTGGCTTTGTTGCTGGTGAAACACTCGATGGCGTGGGCCATGGCGTCAATGCCGGTGGCCGCGGCGATCTTGCGGGGCAGCTTACGGATCATCTCCGCGTCCAGCACCACATAATCCGGCACCATGCTGCTGTTGACGATGCCGATCTTCAGCTCCTGCTCGGGGACGGCCACGATGGCGTTGGGGGTCGCCTCGGAGCCGGTCCCGGCGGTGGTGGGGATCAGGCAGATTTTCACCGTCTTGACCGCCAGCGTGGGATCGTCCAGCAGATCCTTCACCGTATAGCGCTCCGTAGCCAGCAGGCTCGCCAGCTTGGCGGTATCCATAGCGCTGCCGCCGCCCACCGCCACGATGAAGTCCGCGCCGGACGCCTTGAACTCATCCACCAGCTTCTGCACCTGCATATAGGTGGGCTCCGGCGGCAGATCGGAGATAACGATCGTCTCCTTGCCGGCCTCCTGCAGCTTTGCCAGCGGCAGATCCACCAGACCGGTGCTCAGGATCCCGCGGTCCGTGAAGATGGCCACCTTCTTGGCGTCCTTCACGATGGTTTTCAGATTTTCCAGTGCGTCCTTGCCGCTGTAAACGGTGCGCGGCATGGTCATGCTGTATTTTTCCAGTGACATATCAAAATACCTCCCGAAGCATAAATTGTATCGTTCCAGCAGCGCCCGGCTGCTTTTGCCAACAGAGCGTTTTACAGGGTCAGCAGCAGCTTGTCGCTGCCGAAGCCGCCGGATTTTGTGATGACCTGATAGGTGCCGCCGTCCTTCTCCAGGGCGGAGAGCACCATGCCGTCGGCCAGTTCCCGCTGCGGCATCAGCTCCGTGCAGTGGATGGCCGTCATGAAGCCCAGCAGCGTGTCGCCGCCGATGATCATCAGGCGCTTGTCCCTGTTTTCCGCCAGCAGCACCCGAAGCAGCTGTCCCAGCCGAATGGCGAGCCGCTGCACAGCCCGCCTGTGTTTTTTGTCAAACATCTTCTCTTTTTGCTTGCCCTTATTGTACAATTTTTACCCCGGTTGTCGAAAGATGCGAAACACGACAGTGCGTTTCAAAATAAAACATTTTACAATTCGATGTGTTTCAATTTAATACAGCTGTGAAATGAGACCGTCTGTTTTTGTGCAAAATAGACAAGTGAAAAATGATGTTAAAAAGCCGTATAGGCCATGTTTTTATGGTCTATACGGCTTCTTATAACAATAATTCAGTCCTTCAGAAGGCGCCACACAGTGCTGCGGCTGATACCCAGATGCCTGGCGGTGTGGGTCTGATTCATATTTTCCGAGAGATAAACCGTGCGTACCACCTGGCGGATGATCTCGTCAAGGGGACGGTTCAGGTCGATGCTGTAAGTTTCCAGCGCCGGATGTGCCGTTTCCTCCATATTCAGCAGCCGGTGTACCGCCTCATTGGAAATATAAGAGGATTCCGAGCTGATGACCAGATTCTGCACGAATTGAACCAGCTGATCCACATTGCGGGGCCAGCTCTGATTCTGTAGTGTCAGCATGGCGTCCTTCGTCAGGACGATCACCCGGGTACCGAACTGCACATTAAAGGCGTTGATGTACAGCGCCGTCAGAAACGGAATGTCCTGCGGCCGCGCGGTGATCGGCAGCGTGCGCAGCTGCATGCAGTGCATTTCCTCCGTAAGGAAGTAGTACAGCTCGTTGTTCAGCACCTCGCTGCTTCCGGTGTTGTACGAAAACAGCAGCCGGCTGGTTTTGGCCACGTGGGAGTTGCGCAGATACAGCAGCAGCTGCCGGGCCTGCTCCTGCTGCAGATGGTGGAGATTCTTGAAATAGATGGTCACGCCCACGTCCGTCAGGGGGGAGTGCTCGTTATTCAGCAGGAAATCCCACCCCTTCTCCGTCAGCTCCACGGCGTTGATGATGACGAAGGAGCTGTGCTTCCACTTGCTGCGGGTATAGATATAGTGCGCGAAGCGATCCTTGCCGGTGCCGGGCGGGCCGCCCAGCAGAAACGGCTTCCCGCTTCCGGCATAGCGCTCGCAGATGCCCCGCAGCTCCTGTGCATAGAGGCTGTTGCCCAGATAATACTCCAGGGGATAGCTGTTGGGCATATCCGACCCCGGCGCCAGATAGCGGATCCGGTACTTGTCCGGCGCGGCGCTGGTGGACTGCTGCACGAAGTAGACGCAGAACTCGTCGCCGTCGGAGTGCAGCGTGCGGCCCTGGATGGTGTAATACTCGCCGCCGAACCGCTGGCTGACCTTGATGACCTTCTGCGTCAGCACATGGGGCACCTGCTCACGCAGATACTTGTGCAGAGAGGCGGGCAGCTTTTCCCCGCTGTCATATACCGGATGCCCTTCCGGATCGTATATCATCACCTGCAGCTCGCTGCTGTGCAGCACGTCCGACAGCAGCATGGCCCGCCGGGAGATGCCGGCATAATAGCGATGCATCTCCACGGCGCTGTTGATGGCGCTCTCCACGCACTCGATGCCGGAGACGATCAAAAGCCCTCTCATTCCGTATTTTTTGCAGCAATCCACGGCAATGGTGTCCCCGACGATGATCCGGATCCCGTCGTCCTTCAGCTGCTGAAGGCTCCGGTTGCACTCCTCCTCGCTGTGAATGGTGATGACCTGACAGTCGTACTGCAGGATCTCGCAGAGCATCCGGGTCGGTTCGGATATGGAGGGGAAGCCGATCACGGCGAACCGCTCACTCATGCCCTGGGCCAGCCGGATGGTGCGCAGGATGTCATAGGCGGACGGGGTGATGTCGCATACCGGAATACTGCAGGAGCGGCGGATCACCTCTGTGGTGCCGCCGCGGGAGATGATGGCGTCGATGCGCTTGTCGCGGTTGTCCAGGATCGCCTGCAGGCCCTCCTCCAGATTGCCGATGTGGATCATCAGCTCCACATCGCTGCGCTGGGCCGCAATATTGGTCAGCAGGTTGTACATCCCCTCATAGGGCGATATACATAAGAGCCGTGTTTTTCCATCCCGTTACCCCCATGGAAAGCATGTTGTTTGCACGAAGCGCTGTTGAGAAAAGTACAGCAAGCACGCAGCCGAAAGGCAACGAAAACTTTTCTGCGCAAACGAAAGCCATCGGAAGCCGTAGGGCTTCCGATGGCTTTTGCGTCCGTATATACGGCGTATCAAAACGCGCTTATTGCAGCAGCAGAAGACTGAACACCAGCGTGAACAGGGCCACCGTTTCGATAATACCGATGACGATGAAGTAGTTGGCGGTACCCTTTCCGGTCTCGCCCAGCGCGTCGGCAGAGGCGGCGGCCACCTTGCCCTGGAAGAAGGCGGACAGGCCGATGGCCAGACCCGCGAAGATGCCGGTGAACATGGCCAGCGACGCGTCACAGCCGCCCTCCACGGCGCTGCGGATGAAGTTCATCAGCAGGAAGCCATAGATGGTCTGGGTCAGCGGTGCGCCGGAGAAGGCCACCATGATGAAGGGAGCGGGCTTACCGTTGGCGTAGCACTTTTTCCACGCGCCCACAGAAGCCTGAGCGGCAAAGCCGGAACCGAACGCGGAGCCCATGGCGGACAGGCCCAGAGCGCAGGCCATACCAATAAATTCGATACTCATAATTGATCTCCTATCCGTTTATTTTTTGATTTTATCACGTTTTCTGAAGGGATCGTAGGCAATACCGGCCCACTCCATACCCAACTGACCGGAGAACTCCAGCAGGTTCAGCCGCACACCGTGCACCACCACGGACAGCAGGCCCATGACGATGTTCAGCCCGTGGCCGATCAGCAGGATCAGGATGGCGGCGATGACCAGCGGACCCTTGAAGCCGAAGGCCATGTTGTTGAAGCTCTGGGCGATGGCCAGAGACGCCATGCCCACGGCGAACAGCCGGATATAGCTCATGATGTTGCCGAAGGCGCTGATGGTGTTCAGGAACACCGTAAACGCGTCGCCAAGGCCCGCCTTCAATCCCTGGGCAAAGGTCTTGTCCGGGGCCATGCCGCCGAAGCACACCACCAGCAGGAAGCCCGCGATGACCACGCAGGCCACGGGGATCAGGTTCACCTGCTGGCCGATGACCAGATACAGCACCACGAAATACAGCGCGTCGATGGCGGCCAGCCAGCCCAGATCGGCCACCCAGCTGAGATCGTGCTCCTTCAGCTTGCGGCGGATGTTCATCACGCAGGCAAGGGACAGCTGCACCGTGCCCAGAATGAAGCAGAACTTCATGATGGTATTCTGCTGGGTGGTGGTGGAGACATTGAAGTACGCCGGGTAGTTGGCAAAGGTGGGGATCACCAGCCGTTTCAGGAAGGGCACCTGCATAGCCTGCTCCAGGCCAAACCATGTGCCGGTCAGCGCACCCCATATGATGGTGGCGATGGACAGCACCCACAGAAGCTGCACGGCGGTAGAAGCCTTTTTGTTCTTTACCGTCAGCGCCAGCGCCGCCAGCAGGAACAGGCAGCCGTATCCGGCGTCGCCGATGATCATGGCGAAGAACAGGGTAAAGAACCCCAGGAACCAGAAAGAAATATCGTACTCCCGATAGCCGGGGACGGTGCCCAGAATGTCGAACACCGGGATCATCAGCCGGGTGACCTTGTTGTACTTTACCTTGGTGGGTACCTTGTCGTCATCGGCGTCCGGATCCTCCATGGCCCACGCCCAGTGGGCCTCGGCGGCGGCCTTCTTGAAGCCCGCCGCGTCATCCGCCGGAAGATAACCGGACAGCCACACCAGGCCGTCCTGGCTCTGGGACGTGTTGCTGACGGCGGAGTATTCGGCGGCGTTCTGGGTCTTGAGCATCTGGTCGTGGATGCTGGGCAGATGGGCCGCCGCCTGGGTCAGGAAGGTCTCGCAGTCCGCAAGGCCCTGCGCGCAGTCACGCTGCTCCTGCTCCAGCTCGTCCAGTCCCTTTTCCGGGATGGGGAACTCCGTGGCGGCGTACCCGGCGGGCAATGGTGCGAAGGCCGCCAGCGTGGGCATCTTGCCCACCGGAGCCAGCCGCACGAAGCGGACGTCCGGGTCGGCCTCCAGGGCGGCCATGGTCTTTTTGTCGGTGCGGTAGATGTGGATATCCCAGCCCTGTTCCTTCAATTCCCGCAGCTCCGCCGGAGCGAAGCGGCCCCATTCGGCCAGCTTTTCCGCAGCGGCATGGGCGGCGGTCTGCTGCTCCAGCAGCGCCTTTTTGCGGCTCATGCAGTCGGACAGCTGCTGATAGAAGGCTTCAAATTCGCTGTCGGACAGTACCGTCGTCTCCTGCGGGGTCTTGGGATACTCCTGCAGCGCCAGCGCCATACGGGACAACTGGGCGAAGCGCTCTGTATACCGCTGGTCGGCGCCGGCCTTTTCGGCAAAGTGGACGACCCCCAGCTCACGGAGCCGATCCAGCAGGGTGGTCTTTTCCGAGGCGGCCGCCACGATGTGGACCACCTTCATTCTTTCAATCATCGGCCCACCTCCTGCAGCTTCTTCTTGGCGATCTTGCCCCGCACCACGGCGGAGGTCTGCTGGTCGCCCAGATAGATGCCGATGACCCGGATGTTCTCCTTGGCCTCGGGGATCTTCACCTTTTCAAACAGGTTCACCCGCTGGGCCGTGGCACGAAGCTCCTGCTCCAGCAGCTCCACCTGACGGCGCAGCGTCTTTTCCAGCGCGTCCAGCCGGGCGATCTCCCGCAGGCGCACCGCCGCGGTATCCACCCACAGGGGATAGTCCGCCACGTCGTATTGGATATCCTCGAAGCTCAGCTCCTGGAACACAGGCACCACCACGCCGGCGATGTTCTCTTCGCCGCACACCACATGCTTGGGGCGGACGAGGGTCTCCAGCCGCTTCTCCGCCGGAAAGCTGTCG